>Ga0207430_10020_pt1 | contig 101821 bp, 105 predicted proteins | sample YelNatsi3bottle8_FD_187544 | JGI IMG/M metagenome (GOLD analysis project Ga0207430, IMG submission 187544) | Hot spring thermophilic microbial communities from Obsidian Pool, Yellowstone National Park, USA - site 3 bottle 8 (SPAdes) (version 2) | ecosystem: Environmental > Aquatic > Thermal...
CTTCTTTTCGTGAAAGTACAAGCATCTTCTGTATACCTCATTTCTGCACGTTTGAATTTGAATTTTCAAAAAGGTAATACTTAAGCGGGTATCTTTCATCATCTAAAAGATATTGCATTCCCTTTCTCTTGTTCACATTTATAATAATTGGGGCTTTTAGGTTTACTCTTGTTTGTTTTATATCTTCTGGAATTACAACAATGCAAAAAACTGCAACATCTTTTTCTGATTCTATCTCAAGCTTTTTTAAAACTTCCTCGCTTATGTCAAATTCATAGTCAGGTTTTATGTTAAATGGATTGATGATAACAAATGCGATGTCTTTATCTTCGATCGACTGTAACCACAAAAATGGACTGTCTTCTTCTTTGACAATTACAAATTTTTTCAAATTTTCAAACGCAGGAATTCCTTCTTCAAAGGTTATTATATTCTCTTCATTTACTTCAAGCTCTCCAAATACCCTTGACTGGACCACTGACTTTTGAACTACCATTTTTTATTCTCCCTTTTTATAGTTTTAAATAATCCACAATTTCCTTTAGAACCTTGTCAATGTCATTTAAATCATTCTTCAAAATGTCATATACAACATTTAAATCTAATTGAGCATATTCATAAACAATTGTATTTCTCAACCTAATCATTTTCTTTATAAAAATAGAAGAAGCATCCGAAATAACCTTCTCGGTAGCCAAAATTTCGGGAATATCTTCAAAATTCTCAGGTACTTCAAATTGTTTATCAGCAATTATGCGATTGCACAGGCTTATTAGATTTTGAGCTATCAAAAACAAATTGTAAGCAATTACATCTTGAATATTACTATTATCTTTAAAATCTTCAAAAGTAATACTTTTAAATCTCTCTATTCTTTTCATCCTAAACATTATTTTACTTATCTTATCTATCATAACCTCTCTTCCGTTCATACCCTCACATCAACCTTACCCATCTCAAAATCTATATACACTTTTCCGCCTTCAAAATAAATGTTTGGCCGACTTTTTGGGATGATATCTACATTGTAATCGTACTGTGGAAATGCTTCTTCAACGCAGATGTCAATTATAGGCTGACCACCATCTTCTATTCTTGCAAGCCTGTTGCCATTTTCTGCTGTCTTTTGTATATATCTTAAAACCTGTTCATATCCTTGCTGGGCGCTTTGACGCACCAAGTAATCTGTTGAGCCCAAATTTACCTCTTCCCAGCACTTGTCTTGATTTATCCTAACTTTAAGATGTTCTTGGTGAAGATTTACCTTTACAAAAGTTTGGTGAATTTGAATCTGAGCTAATTGCATGAAAAAACACACCTTTTTTATGGGTTGGTTATTTTAGTATTTCAAAAAGTCCAAAAGTGTTGGTGGCAGAATCTGGGCACCTGTCTGAAGTGCTGCTCTATAAACATTTTCTGCCTCTTTTAACTTCATAATAATCTCTGCCACATCTACATCCTCATTGTTTGAAAGCAAAGTTGTAAAGTTTACATTGTCATCACTCAACCTGTTTTTAATAAGTTCTAACCTGTTTTGAAGTGCACCAACATCGCCACGCTGTGCAACAACATTGTCTATGTGCCTGTCAATATCGCTCAAAAGTGAATTTACTGTAGTTGCATCCCCGTTTTGAAGAGCATTTATCAGATTATCCAGCACTTTGAACAAGTTTCCTTTGTTTTCATCTGTTTCACCTTGAATATAAAAAACCTGATTAGCTGTTTTGTTAATATTTATGTAGTTTGCTTTCATAAGCTCAAACTGAATAATGTTCTTGCCACTTGACAAATCAATAGAATATCCCCCAGAAGAAGAAAAATCACCTGTGTCTGAAAAAGACCCATCAGAGTTTAAGGGTGCTGTGTCAGTTTTAAACCCAGAGAAAATATATCTACCTGCATAATTTGTATTACCAACCTGAATTATGTGCTCCTTAATCTGTTCTACCTCTTTTGCAATCTGAGCCATGTCCTCTTTTGTATTTGTGCCATTTGCACCACGAACAGCCAATTCTCTTACCCTCTGAAGACTATCTCCTATATCAGCAAGGGCACTTTCTGTCATGTCAACCCAAGAAGATGCATCATCAACATTTTTCTGAAGCTGCTCTATTTCAGACACATCAGTTCGCAGTCTCAATGACCTTGCAGTTATCACTGGGTCATCAGATGGGTATCTAATTTTTTTGCCTGTTGCCATCTTATATTGCAAATCGTCAAGTCTTGCAAGGTTTTTATTAAGGTTTATAAGGAAATTGTTTACCATCATATTACTTGTTATTCTCATTTTGCTCTCCCCTCAAAGCTTCAAATTATCTTCCAACAAGCCCAAGCCGATTTATAAGGACATCCAGCATCTCATCAAATGCATTTATCATTCTTGCTGAGGCCTGAAAACCATGCTGATACTTAATAAGGTTCGTCATCTCCTCGTCTATCGAAACACCGGATAAAGCCTGGCGGCGATTGTCAAGCTGGGTAACCATTACTTTTTGATTCTCTGCAAAGTTCTTTGCACCCTGAGAGTCAACTCCAAGGTTAGAAATTAAAGACTTTAGAAAATCTTCAAACTTTCCTTCTTTGAAAATTGAGGTGTCATTTCTCAGTTTTAGCATATCAACTACAAGGTCATTTCCACCTGGAAGATTGTTTTTATCATAAGTTGTTGCAATGTTGTTAAGATCGTTCATAATAGCATCAGAGACCTTTATATACCTTGCATAGAAAAATGTCTGTCCAACAGGCGGTTCAAAGAAGTTTATGCCTGTATTTTGTCCGTTGAGTGACCAGCCCTTTGTATGAAGTTCATTGAACTTTTCGATAAGCTTTTTTGCAAATTCGTTTAGCCTGTTCAAATAATAAGGAATTCCTGTAAATGAATTTTTGTTTGGAACATCCACCAGCTGCCCATTTATTACAACGTCTTCATCCAGACCGCCGACGCCATCTCGCACATCCAAAAGCCCTTTTAGCTCGCCAGACTTTACATTCAAAACCTGCCCTGTGTCCTTCCACATAACAACAAAAAGCCCTGGAACATCATACAGGTTTTGCTGTGAAAGTGGGTCGTCAGGATTGAATCCTGTTGGCTGGCCATTTGAGTCAAAACCACTTGACCTTTTTATCTTTGCCTTGTCAGTCTCAAGCTCATAGACAGTTAAATGGTTAACTAAGGTTTCCCCGCCAATTTGGACTATGAATCTGCCCTCGGAATCCTCATAAGCTTGTGTGTCAACAATTTTAGAAAGCTTATCTACCAAAAGATTTCTCTGGTCACGAAGATCGTTTGCCTTCTCGCCACGAAGTTCTAATATGAAAATCTGTTTGTTCAAATCTGCTATCTGGTGAGCAATACTGTTTATATCAAGGATTCTATCGTAAATCTGGTCGTTTAGCTCACTTTGCAAATCCTCAAGCTGTTTGTACATCTTGTGTATTGTATCTGTCAGCGCGGATGCTCTCTGGCGCACCAGTGCCCTGACAGTTAAACTCTCTGGATTTTTAGAAAGTTCCTGCAGGCTTGAGAAAAATTGATCGATTACACTAGATAGTCCTGTGTCGCTTGGCTCGTTAAAGATTGACTCTATGAAATTGAGGTTGTCTGCTTTTATTTCATACTCGCCCTGGCGGGAGTACTCATTTCTGTATTGCATATCTAAAAACATGTCTCTTATCTGCTCAAGGCTTTGGACATCCGCACCCATCCCAACTTGGTATTTTTGGTCATAAAATCCAACTTGAGTTGTGGGTGGAACTGATCTTACATTTAAAACCTGTCTTGTATACCCTGGTGTTGAAGCATTTGCCACGTTGTGCGATGTCACCTCAAGCCCTTTTCTATTTACATAAATTCCTCTTCTTGCAATCTCAAGACCATAAAAAGACATCTCTTTCAGCTCCTTTGTTATCTTTAAAGCTTTACATCAAACAGGTTCTTTTTTGTAATTTTGTTCTGACCATCTTTTTGGTAAGTAGTGTCGTCGGTGAAATAGGAAGAGATCAAATTTGTCATGAAATCAATATATTCAAGTGAGCTTTGAATAAGCCTCAAATTTAGATCATTTACACGCTTTATTTCGTTGATAACTTTACTTATAGAATTTTTCATGTCAATTAACTTCTGTTTCTGCTCACCTTCACAAAGCTCTACCAAGTCATCAAGTGATGAGATTTCTACGCTTTTTTCCTTTGATATCTTGGCAATTGAGCCTTGCCTTAAATCTTCTAACTTGTTTATCTCCTCTGCTTTTTGCTTTTCAATGCTTGATTGCTCTATGAGAGCTGATATGTTGTTTTCAACTATGAATTTTGTTTTGGAGTTGCAAAGTTCAAGTATTTCTTTTAAAATGTTGTGTTCTTTCTCTAAAATTTCAATTACATTATTCACAGCTTGATTCATGCAAATCAACTCTTTTCTGTTTTTTCTACAATAAATATAAAGGCTGCTAAAACTTTAAAAGCAGCCATAGAAAAACTTTCTACTGGTTGTTTTTCGCTTGCTTATATTCTCTTATTAGTTTTTCAACCACATCTTTGCTACTGACATTATATGTTCCAGATTCAATTTTACTTTTTATCTCATTTACCTTTTCTTCACGAATGTCAGGAGTAGATTTGATAGCGTTCAAAATAGCCTGAAAATCTCTTGCCTCGCTTGAAATCTCAACTTTATCAGTACTCTTTGTATCTTGCTTTTTGTCTATCTTATTGACTTTAGTACTTCCACTGTAGACTTGAAATATCCTTATTCTATCTTCTATCCTCATGTGAGCCACATCCTTACTATCACATCTTCAATTAATATATCGTGAAGATTCCATAAAAAGTTTAACACAAATTTATTTTTTCTCATCATCTTTGAATTCTTTTGAAAGATATCTATAGCCCATTTTTCTATGAGCAAATTCCTCATTTTTCTTTCTAATTTCTTGTAACTTTTTGTCATCAAGGTAACTCAAAAACCTTGTTCCAACCTCTCTTCTGCACTCATCACAAAGCCTACCTGTTTTTATAGCTTTCCCACATCTTTCGCACTCTAAGATGATATTGCTCTCGCCGACAATCTCAAGTCTTTCCTCTTTCAAAAATCTTAAAATCTTCTCAGGTGACACACCTGTTGCATTGGATACCTCTGGCAACGTCGCACCTGGGTGGTCATATAAATACTCTTTTACCTTTTTAAAATCCTCTTCCTCTTCTTTTCTGCACTGAGGACAGATAGGACTTCCATCATATAGGTAAAGCTTCCCACACCTTCTGCAGTTTCTCACATCCATTTTTCTATACCCCCTATTTAAATTCTCTTGATGGTCTTGTTATTGCCAAAACAGCCACATACACCTTTTTTGCACCACTTCTTAATAAAACCTTTGAGCATTCATCTGCTGTTGCACCGGTTGTGTAGATATCATCAATAAGCAAGATTGTCTTTCCATTTACACTATTTTCATACCCATTTTTGAGTGCAATCTTATCTTTTATTTCCTTTTTTCTCTCTTCTTTTGAAAGGTTGTAAAATGGCTTTGTTGACTGTGTTCTTTTTAAAGCATCAAGCAGAGGTATTTTCAATGCTTTTGATATATTCTTTGCTAAAAGGTATGAATGATTGTATCCCCTTTTTAAGTACCTCTCATAACTTATTGGCACAGGAATCACAATATCTATTTGTACCGAAGAGTTCTTTATTTTGTCTGCCATCAGATTTGAAAATGTTAAAGCATTCTGGTAAAAACCTCTGTATTTGAAAAGATGAACACCTTTTCGAACAACACCTTCATAATAAAAAACGGGCAAGACCTTTTCAAAGGAAAAACTTTCTCTCTGGCAGCTTGGGCAAAGGCTGTAGACAAAATCACCAATTGGGATTCCACATTTTTCGCACGTTTTGCCTTGGATAAACTTTATGAACTTCTTGCACTCATCACAAGGGTCATCTCCCACCTTGCCACAAAATGAGCAGCGGCGTGGGAAGAAAAATTGGATTAGTTTTTCCATTGGTTAAATGCTAAGAATTGTACATTATTTTTATCTATATTAAATCACAAAGAATTAAAAAATTCCAGAGAGAAAAAATAAAAGACACGCTTTTTTCATTTTCGACGGCGTGTCAAAGTGAAATTAGATTATTCTATTCAAACTGCAAATCACCAAATCAGAGAAACTCTCTTTTTATCCTCTCCAATGCTCTTTTTTCAATGCGCGAAACATGCACTTGTGAGATGTTTAGCTCCCTTGCAATTTCAGATTGTGTTTTGTTTTTGAAATATCGCATAAATATTATGTAGCGTTCACGTCCTTTTAATTTTTTTAGGCCTTCTTTCAAAGCCATTATATCCAATAGTTTGCTTGAGTAATCCTCATCAGCTGCAATGTCCATAAGTGTTATTGGCTTTCCTTCTTCTTGGTTTATAACCTCATTTAGAGATGTAACATCAAGTGATGCATCCATGCAAAGCAAAATCTCATCTTGGCTTAAACCCATTGCCTCTGAAATCTCGCTTATTGTTGGCTCTCTGCCATTTTGAAATACAAACTCATCGCGGAATTTTTTGAGCTTGCTCTGATTTTCCTTTATCTTTCGTGAAACCTTTATCTTGCCATCATCTCGTAAATACCTTTTTATCTCGCCAATTATCATCGGAACAGCGTATGTTGAGAATCTGACATTAAAGCTTGGGTCAAATCTATCAACTGCCTTAATTAGTCCAATACATCCTATCTGGAACAAATCATCAGCTTCAATTCCTTTGACCACAAACTTTTTGACAATGCTCCACACAAGCGCAAGATTGCTTTCAATGAGCTCTTGACGCGCTTTTTTATCACCGTTTTTTGCCTTACTTATCAATTCCTCCTGGGAAGCTCTGCTCAATTTCCACTCCCTCACTCTTTCGTTTTTTAATGGCTTTGAACATCCTCACACATGTGCCCTTGCCAACCTCTGATGTAACCTCAACCTTATCCATAAATGTCTCCATCACAGTAAAACCCATACCAGATCGCTCTTCATCAGGCTTGGTTGTGAAAAGTGGCTGGCGTGCAAGCTCAACATCTTCAATTCCCTTGCCAAAGTCAATTACCTCAATCTCAACAACAAAGTTTTCATAAATCTTTCCTTTTATTATTATTTCCCCAATTTTATCCTCATATGCATGAATTATCGAATTTGTTACAGCTTCAGATACTGCAGTCTTGATTTCTGTAACCTCATCTAATGTTGGGTCAAGCTGAGCAACAAATGCAGCAACAGCCACCCTCGCAAACGCCTCGTTTTGCGATTTAGAAGGGATTTTAAGTTCCATATAGTTTAAAACTCTCATTGTAAATTCTTCACATCCTTTCATTTCACAAAAATTTTAGCTCAAAGCCTCATCAATAGTTGTATATTTCTTTATCAGCTTTTCTATTCCACAAGTTGAAAGAAGCCTGTTGATATAGCTTGAGCTGCAAACCAAGACAAGCTCTTTTGCAAACGCTCTTGCAGTTTTAAACCTCCCAACCAGAAAACCAACACCTGAGCTGTCCATAAAGGTAAGTTCAGAGATGTCAATCACCACTTTTTGCACCTCAGGGCTTACTATCTTCATATCAAACCTCAATCTATATCTATCAGCATTATATTGGTCAAGTTCACCTTTCATCTTTAAAATAAGCGTTCCTTCCATCATAATTGCTTCAAAATCCATTATTTTGCACCTCGTTTTGAAAGTTATATTACTTCTAATTCTATATTACCCCAAAAAATCCTTCAGTATTTTATGTAATATTTTGTCGAAATAGAATATTCTGTTTTAAAAGTACAAAACAAAAACCCTCAACGGCCCTTTTGCCATTGAGGGTATGCTTTCTTTATTTGGAGCGGGTGATGGGAATCGAACCCACGCTACCAGCTTGGAAGGCTGGTGTTCTACCATTGAACTACACCCGCTTTTCTTTACTTGTCCTTTGCACATCAAATATTATAATATCTAAAACAATGGTTGTCAATAGCTATTCTCAAGCAAATTATTTGAGTGAGAAGTTTAAACCCCACGTAACGCCAAATTTATCAGTCACCACTGCATGAAGAGCTCCCCAGAAAGTTTTTTGTAATTCAAACTTGATACTTCCTTGTTCTGCAAGTTTATTGTAAATTCTTTTTATCTCTTCTTCAGATTCACATTCAAGAACAAGGTGAATATTGTTAATATCAGGTTTATCATCAAACTTATCTGTTAAATAAACCACCAATTCTGGGGATAAAAAAAGCTCTGCATGAAGCACTTTCCCTTTGTACTGTTGAAATGCTGGAACGTTATCAGTCATCTGGACATTTTTTACCTCTGCATTAAACACATTTTTGTAAAATTCCAAAGCTTGACTACAGTTTTCAAGATGGATTTCAGGAATAAGTTTTTTCATTTTTACACCTCACTTGAGTTCTTCATTAATATATTTTACACTAAGATTCATGCTTCCTGTCCTATAACCTTCTAAATCTAATGTTACATAAACAAATCCTATCTCTTTTAGTTTGTTCTTGACGTTCTCAATTATTCTTTCATCTAAAAATCTGCTAAATTCCTCTTTGCCTATTTCAATCCGGGCAAGTTGATTTCCATGAAACCTTACTCTTACTTGTCTAAATCCAAGCTCAATTAAATAATCCTCAGCCTTTTCTATCATCTCAAGCTTTTCTCTTGTAATCTCTTCTCCATAAGGAACTCTTGATGAAAGACAAGCAAAAGATGGTTTTTGCCAAGTAGGAAGTCCTAAATATTTTGAAAGCTTTCTAATATCTTCTTTAGTTAGCTTTGCAACTTTAAGTGGACTTACTACATTTAGCTCACATGCTGCTTTCATGCCGGGCCTGAAATCATTCAAATCATCGAAATTTGACCCATCCGCAACATGTTCAATCCCAAAACTTTTTGCAACATCCCAAATTTTTTGAAAAAGTTCTTTTTTGCAATAATAGCATCTGTCAACTGGATTTTTGCTAAATCCTTCAATTTTGAGCTCTTCTGATTCTATAATAATATGTTTTGCACCTATTTGTTTTATGAATGTTATTGCATCATTGAGTTCTCTTTTTGGATAGGTTGAGGATGTTGCAGTCACGGCAATAACTTTATCTCCTAAAACATCATAAGCAACTTTGACTAAAAAGGTACTATCAACTCCACCTGAATAAGCAACTGCAAGGCTTCCTAAGTTTTTCAGGAAACTTTTGAGGTTCTCATATTTCTCTTTTAGTACTTCATCTATTATCATATCCATAATATAGCCCTCCTGCATGTTATTTGAAATAATTATTTCGATAGATTTTGTATGAATTTATTTTACACATAAACTTCTATCATATCAACATCTTTTTAAAAAGCAAATAAAAAGTCATATCAATTCTTTTTTACAAACTTTGCGAAACCTTCAGCAACCTCAGCAAACTTTTCTATATCACTTTCAGTATGTGCACTTGATAAAAACATTGATTCAAACTGAGAAGAAGGAATATAAATGCCATTTGTTATCATATATTCTGCAAACTTTTTAAACAAATCTAAATTGCTCATTTTCGCCATCTCGAAATTTTCAACCTTCTCAACTCCAAAGAAGACTGTCAGCATTGACCCTATCCTATTGATGCAAAAAGTCAAATTGGAATTAGAAAGGACTTTTGCCAAGTTGCCTTCAAGTTTTTGTGCCAATGATTCCAAATGGCTATAAATATCGGGATTTTCTTTAAGCTTTTTAACAGTAGCATAGCCTGCACTCATCACAATTGGATTGCCCGACATAGTACCTGCCTGAAAGACATTTCCTTGTGGTGCTAAGCACTGCATAATCTCTTTTTTGCCACCAACCGCACCGCAAGGAAGCCCCCCGCCAATTATCTTTCCAAAAGTTATAAGGTCCGGCTCAACATTATATAAAGCTCTTGCACCTTTTAGTGAAAGTCTAAACCCGGTTATTACTTCATCAAAAATCAGAAGACTGCCGTGGAGGTTGCAAATTTCTCTTAGGGCTTGCAAAAACTCTTTTTTGGCAGGTACAACACCCATATTCCCTGCCACAGGCTCGATTATAACAGCTGCTATTTCATCTTTGTTTTCTTTAAAAGCTTTTTCTACTGAATCTAAATTGTTGTATTCAACCACAATTGTATTTTGTACAATGTCTTCATCAATTCCCTTTAATCTTAGCTCGGCTACTGCTGACCCTGCTTCTTTCAGAAAGATGTCATGATGCCCATGATAACAACCTGCAAACTTCACTATTTTTTTCTTCCCAGTATAGCCTTTTGCAAGTCTCACAGCAGTCATGGTAGCTTCTGTTCCTGAATTAACAAATCGAACCATATCAATTTGGGCTGTCTCACACACAAGCTTTGCCATCTTGTACTCTATTTCTGTTGGAGCACCAAATGCTATTTGTTCTTCCACCACTTCTTTTATGCTATTTACAACATCAGGGTCACAATGTCCCAATATCATTGCTCCCCAGGACAGAACAAAATCAATGTATTCATTGTCATCAATATCAAATATATGGCATCCTTTCCCTTTTGATATGACAGGCGGGGTAATACTCAAATTTTTAAATGCACGGACTGGACTGTTAACCCCGCCTGGTATATATCTTTTGGTCTTGTCAAATACTTCTTTACTTTTGTCAAGTCTCATTTTTAAAGCTCCTTTCCATTCAATATCCTTGCAGCCTCTAAAGCATGGTATGTTATAATCGCATCAGCACCTGCTCTCTTTATAGCAGTCAATATCTCAATTATAACCTCTTCTTCATTCAAAAGACCTAGCTTGCCAGCACTTTTTACCATAGCATACTCGCCGCTAACATTATAAGCTATAATAGGAATATTGAATTTCTCTTTTGCCACAGAAATTACATCAAGTGATGTCAAGGCTGGTTTTATAATTACTGCATCGGCACCTTCTAAAATGTCAGCTTCTATTTCGCGCAGAGCTTCTCTTTTGTTTTGATACGGCATTTGATAACTTTTTCTGTCACCAAAAGCAGGCCTTGAGTTCGCTACCTCTCTAAATGGTGCATAAAGTGAGGAAGCAAACTTTGCACTATAGGGGATTATAGGAACATACTCAAAACCATGGCTGTCAAGTTTTTTTCGGATGGCAGCAACTCTTCCATCCATCATATCAGATGGGCAAATTATATCTGCCCCTGCTTTTGCATAGGACAGTGCTATTTCACTTAAAACTTCTATTGTCTTATCATTGTCTATTTTATCACCTTTCAAAATACCACAATGTCCATGAGATGTGTACTCGCAAAGGCATACATCGGCAAATACTAATATGTCGTTAGAGTACTCTTTTATTCTCCTTATTGCCTGCTGGACTGCTCCATCATCCTTTGTAGCATAGCTTCCCATCTCATCTTTCTGTGAGGTCACACCAAATAAAATTACACCGCCAATGTCAGCTTTCTTGATCTCATCCAAGGCTTCTTGTAGTCTGTCAACAGATACCTTCACAATGCCATCTAATTGCGGCATTCTTTCAAACACGTTTTTACCATCATCAATAAACAAGGGAAGAATAAACTCTTTGCTGTAAAGTCTTGTCTCACAAAAAAGCTCTCTTAAAGCCTTTGTCTGTCTTAACCTTCTTAATCTTTTAAACTCCATTTGTGACAACCTCCAAAATCTTATTTACTATTCCCTCATCAGTTGCCTCATCACAAGCGATACTTTGAATACCGAAACTTTCCAGTGTCTTTTTTGTGTGTTCACCGATTGAAATGACTATTTTATTAGAAAGTATATCAGTCCCGTAACATTCTACAAAGTGTCTAAACATTCCCGAACTTGTAAATACATATATATCTGAATCGTAAACTGCATCATTTGGGTTTTTAAAAAACTCCATTGAATATGCAAAGATGGTCTCAACCTCAAATCCCAAACTTGCAAGGGCATTTTTAAGATAATCTCCTGCATTTTTTGACTGAACTGTTAATATCTTTTTGCTCTTATCAACTTCATTTTCGAAAATCTTGATTAAGCCATCTGATGAATGTTCATCTGGAATATATTTTACCCTAAATCCTCTTTTTTGTAGTGAAAGTGCAGTTTTTTTACCTATTGCAGCAAAGTCACCTTTTATATTTCTCACATCTATATTTTTTTCAATCAAGTAGTCAAAAAAGCTATCTACACCATTTACACTTGTAAACACTAATATGTCGTACTCAGGCAAAGAGCCTGCAATCTTATCAATCTCCTCCCTGTGGGGAACAAGTCTTGAGCAGCAACCATCAACCACGTCTGCACCAAGACTAAATAACAAACTTTTTATATTTCTTGAGACACTTTTTGGACGTGTGATACAAATTCTTTTTCCATATAAAGGTAAACTTTCATAAAAGGAAAGCTTATTTCTAAACTTTATAACCTCACCTATTACAAATACCATTGGCGACGCAATTGGATTTTTAAATTTTCCAATTGCAAAGTCTTCTAAATACCCATTAATTACTTTTTGCCGACCAGTTGTTGCATTAATCACTGCTGCAGCAAGGGTTTTAGGTTCCTTGCCATGTAAAATTAATTTTTGCGAGATATTTCCAACATTCTCTGCGGACATAAGAAATATTAAAGTCCCGTCAAGTTTAGAGATTACATTCCAATTCAGCTCTTCATGGTCGCATGTATGCCCAGTAAACACATGAAATTCACGCGCAAGTTTCCTATATGTGATAGGAATGCCTGCAAAGGTGAGAGCAGAGTAAAAAGAACTAACACCAGGAATAATTTCAAAAGGTATGTTATTTTCAAATAGTTTTTCTGCCTCCTCTGCCCCCCTTCCAAATATATATGGGTCACCACCTTTTAACCGAACAACATTAAAACCCTTTTTTGCATAGTCTATCATAAGCTTTATAATCTCATCCTGAGAAAGAGTATGGTTTTTTGGCTCTTTGCCACAGTAGATATAAATTGCCTCATCTTTTGCAAGCCTCAGCAAATTTTTGTTTATTAACCTATCGTAAATTATTACATCAGCAGTCTTTAAAGCATTCAAACCTTTTAGTGTTATCAAGTCCTCCATGTATGGACCAGCACCAACAATGTATACTTTCCCAACTTTCAATTATATTAATCCTCCTCTGGAAAATTAACTTTATACAAGTCTTACCATAAACTAACTTTTAAGCATTTTACTCAGTTCATTTGCAAGAGATAAAAAATCATCTTTGTTACCCTCAATGCTTGCTTTTATTAATTTATCACCTCTTAAAATGGACGCAAATGCATAAATTTTATTCTGGTCTGTTTTGCAAAAAACACCAATCGATGAATGACACCCTCCTCCTAAAAGCTTTAAAACAAGCCTTTCAAATTGGGTTTGGATATATGCATCAACATTGTTTATTTTAGTTAAGATGCTTTTATATGGACTATCTTTAAGACACTCAATGCAAATTGCCCCTTGACCAGAGGAAGGTGTAATCTCATTCACATCAAAAATATAACTTACATAAGAATCTAAGTTTAATCGCTTTAGTGCAGCATAGGCAACTATAACTCCATCAAGTCCTTCTGACTCAATCTTTGAAAGTCGTGTTTCTATATTTCCTCTTATGTTAACAACTTGTATATCTTCCCTTAAATTTTTTAAATGTACCTCTCTTCTTAAACTACTTGTTCCAATTTTTGCGTTTGGCTTTAGCTGGTAGAATCCCACACCATCTTTTGACACAAGCACATCCCTGGGATCCTCTCTTTCAACAACTGCCACAATCTCAAAATTGCTATCCATTTCACAAGGCAGGTCTTTTAGACTATGCACAGCTAAATCTATTTCTCTTGATAAAAGTGCAAGTTCAATCTCCTTTACAAATACACCGGGGCTTTTAAAGTCTTTTAGACTTTTTGTTTTATCTATATCTCCTTTTGTCTTTATAGGAACAAATTCACACTCAATACCTAAGGTTTGCTTGATTTTTCTTGCTACAATATCAACTTGAATTCTGCTGAGCCTACTGTCCCTTGCGCCAATTCTTAACTTTTTCATCTTGTCACCTCAGAATCCAAAACATCTTCGTAAAACAATTTTATAATCATATTAGCATATCCTTTTTTGAAAAAATAATAGAAGTCATCTGAACAAACGAATTCTAATATTTGGTCTTTTTGCGGATGATGTTTCAATTTACTTCTCAAATCAGTTACCCACTTTGAGAATATAGAATACCACTGAAGATAACTTAGAATTTTCTGGGCAAGATATTTTGATAGCTTTGGATTTCCCCTTTTTATTGACAAGCTAAAAACAAATTCATCAGTTCTTTTTTGAGCACCAAGTCTTAAGTTTCCGAGCTTATAATCTGAGCACACCAAATATAGTTTATTTAGTCTTTTGCAGTGCCAAATAATTCTTTTTTCAAGTTTTTTGTTTGACACTCCAATCACAATTATGTGCTTATCCTTTAAAAAACTTTTGTGAAACTTTCCCTTCTTAAGCTTAAGACATTCACATCTCAACCTTCTAAAGCCTTTGTCAAACCTTGGCGACAAAACTTCAACCTCGCAGCCAGCTTTTAGAAAGGTTTTGGTTTTTATCAAAGAAGCTTTTCCTGCTCCTATAACCCCCACCTTAATGTTATTTGCTACAAGTCCAATATGCATAAGATTTTCAAAGCCTGAATCTATTTCAAGAATATCCTCTTTATCAGGTTTGAGCAAATTTCACCACTTCCTTCTTTGTGGGCTTCTCTTAAAACATCAATTGCCCTGTCAATATATAAATTTGCCATCCTTATCAAAAGCCTTTCAACCTTTTCTCTTTCTCTGCTATCAACATTCTTTAGATACTTCACCTGTGCTTTGCACAGCTGCTCTGCGTGTCTTTTCATCTCCATAATCAAGTTTCTGTACTGTCTAAATCCAAGCCATTCAATGAATTCATCAATATATTTCTCAATTATATTATAATTTTCTTGCATTTTGGAAATTCTAATTTCTCTGGAGATAGCATCCATTTTATGGATTTGGTCTATATCAATCACTTTAACGTTCGGAAGTTTATACACCTCAATATCCACATCTCTTGGCACAGCAAGGTCAAATATGAGCAGATTTTTTCCCTCTGGTATATCATCTTTGTGGACAACTGCATGTGGCGCAGATGTTGAGCATATCAGGCACTGTGCTTCTGAGATTGCATCTTTTTTGTCGCTATACTCAAATTTTTCAGGATATAACTTGACAAATTGGTCAATTCTCTCATTTTTGCGCCCAATTAAAAATACTTTGTCCACATCTGAGTTTTTAAAGTAGTTGCAAAATAAAAATCCAATATTTCCAAGTCCAATTATAGCAATTTTTCTGATATTTGATTCTTTCAAAACTTTTCCAACAACTGATGCAATGGTGATGGGATGCTCGTTTAACCTTGACTTTGTTCGAAATTCCTTTGAACATTTTAAGGCAACCTCAAAAAGCCTTTCAAGGACTGGATTTTTACCGCCCACCTGCTTTGCAATTTCTTTTGCTTCTTTTACCTGAGCAACAATTTGTTCTTCACCAATTAAAAGGGAATCAAAGCCGCATACAACCTCAAATAGGTGTTTTATACAATTTTTGTCTTTGTAAATATAAAATAAATGCATATATCTCTTATCCCAGTCAAGTTCAGTGAATATTTTTTCTATGTCCACATACTCTTCTGAAAAGAAGTAGATTTCTGTTCTGTTGCAGGTACTGAGAATTATGACTTCATTTGCTAATTTTTTTAAGCTAATTAGCTTTTCTTGTAGCTTGGTCTTCGTCAAAGAAAATTTTTGTCTGATATCAACTTCTACTTTGTGATTGATCCCAATGACCCAAAGCACAAAACATCATCTCCAAAGATTTTTGGACTATACAAATGCTTATATTAAAAAAAAGCCCTATACATGATTTTTGAATGTTAAATTGCCCTCAAGAGAAATTTTATCACGTTGCACATCTTAGTGCAATTCTCTTGAGGGACCGGCAAGCTTGAGTAAACACAGTTGCTGTAGCCTACATAAAGTTGCTGAAGTTACTCCCTGATTGGCTTAAGCTTCTTTCAAATCTACCGTGTTTTGAATTTTCTGAGGAGAATCTTTAGAGGAGTTACTTTACCTTTTAGGATACTCGATGTCCAAATTAATATCAATTTTCTTCTTAGCCTCTCTTAAAAAAAGTTCTCCTTCTCTGGTAAGTTCATAATATGTGTGATTTCGATGCTTAACACTTTTTCGTCGACGATGATAATATTTAACTATTCTTCTTTCCACTCGCTTGATTAGTCCTCTCTCCTCCAGACTTTGAAGTCGCTTTCTGCTTTCTTTCAAGGATAAACCCAGACGTATCGCCAGAGGTTTTGCGTATTCCGGCCCAAGCTTTTTGAGGTAGGCAAGGATTGTTAAATCAAGAAGTTCATCTTGGTCATGCTTGACCGGCATACTTTCATCTCCCTTATTATGGATTTACTCCTTGCCGAGCGTTCAAATACCAAAAACTTCCTCAGCATTGTATCGTGCAATTCGATCAATGATATCCGGATAAGCTTGGTTTAATTCTAAGTATCGTACTGTCTTGGGCACACTGAGTAGATCATTAGGTCTTAGATTGCTGTAATCGCTATTTAGTACACCTCGTTGGAAACGTTCCAGATGATTCAGCAACAGTTGAGGAGTAAGACCATCCTGGCGAATTGTAAGACCGGGCACAGCACCAAAGGATTCAATTAAGTTAATAATATCTAAATTAGCATGGTCTATTATTATTTTTCCGGGTTCCATTCCTACCTTAGCAGCAATCTCAATTGTTTTCTCGGTAATTTCAACCCTGTTCTCTGGCGGAGTATGAATGATTACTGGAACTCCATATTCCTTGGCAATCTTCAATTGCTCTTGGAGAACCTCCTGTTCCCGCTTGTTTCCCTCATGTAGTCCGATCTCACCAAAGCCAATTACACCACTCATTTTAAGGTAGTCTGGAAGAGCGTCGATCACTCTGGTCCAATCGTCAGGTATTCCCATGGGATGAATTCCAATGGTAACGTAAAGTTTAATCCCATTTTTGGCAGCAATACTCATAGAAAGAGTTAACATCTGATGGAAATGATCAAAGAGTGTCTCGGCATGTTTTGCTCCAAAAAATAGTGAACAGCCAATAACTTTCTTTACTCCTGCCAGGGCCATATTTTCCCATCCTTCAAATGGAAGCAATGAAACATGTACATGAGAATCTACAATTTCTTTCAGCAATCTTATTCACCTGCCTTATTTTAGATTTTTGTTATAAGACATATAAATCAAGGCTTGATATAAGCATACCCTTCTGCCTGTTTCTTAACAATTTCTGTTATGCCAGCTGGCACAACTGTCACAAAATCAGGAAGGCTGTTTTCGTCGATAAACTGGCCTTTGAGGGAATTTCGACACACTACAAAGTTCACTCCTACCTCTGATAATTTCTCCATCTGCTCCAAAAGTGATTCATTAGTTGATCCATAGCACGAACCGCTACACTCAGTTGGTTGGCATCCATTCTTAAAAATAGAGACTGCCTCACCATTAATCACTACTTCAATGTTAACATTGTCTTGCCCAACGTCATTTAAAAGATTGGTGATGTTTACAAGTACTATCTTCCACCTGTTAGACTCGTTGATATGGAAGAGCACCTTTAATTCGTTCATCCAAACACCTACTTTCTGTAAAGTTTCAGCCACCTGGCCAAATGTAAAAAATATCTTTTCAACTCGCTCCTCTTTTACTTCACCTTAAAATACCATTTTTTCTAAGATACTCTGGTAATTGGTCCTCATTAATAGCGACCATCTCGCCATTTTTATTGTATACCCATACTCTATCTTTCAAAATGACAACATTGTAATCTGCTTCCTTAGCCATAGCACATGCATTACCACAGCCACTGATGGTTATATTCCCTTGTAAATTGCCTGAGGATACTATATGCTCAGCTATAGCATGGACATCACCAACACCATTTTTGCAATAACGTGCGCCTATGCACGTCTTGATTCCTTCACTATTCCATGCCAATGCTGTTCTGAGGAATGGCAAAAGCCCCATGCGGTTAATAACTTCAGCCAATCGTTCGTTTTGTGCAACCTGAATATAGCCATTAACAATACGTTTAACTGTATCGATTAGATATTCTTCCTTGATAACCACATCTAACCGAGTACCTAACTGTGGCTGACGACCACCTTTGCCTCCAAGGTAAATCCAATAGCCGTCTTTGACTGCAATGATGCCCAAATCATTTAGTTGTGCCTCAACGCATGAATTAGGACAACCATTTACAGCAATCTTAAATTTCTTCGGCGTCGCAAGTCCTGCAAGGCACTGATTGATTTGCGCCGCCAGAGGTGTAACGTCCCGAATAACACGTTTGCAATGCTCACTAGAACACACTTTAACATTTCGTACTACTGGCCCAATATCAGCCAAAGGCAGTCGAACCTTTTCTAACTCTTCAGCAATCTGGTCAAAGTCCTCCGGTTTTATGCCGAAAATCATTATAGCCTGGCTAACTGTAAGCTTCGCACCTCCGTATTGTTTACTCAGCTTCCAGATAGTCTCCAGCTGTTCAGGTTCAAGATACCCATTAACCGGATGAATTACAACAGCGTAACTACCATCTAACTGTTGTATAAATCCTCTATTGACGTACTTTTTAACCATAACTACTCCCCTCCTTGAAAAATTTTGGTAAAATATTTAAAGTATAAGTCACAATCTTGGCTCTGTCTGTTAAAAGATACCCTATATATTGTTGCTTGATAAAGTCTCTATCCGCTTTTTGTTTTTAGATTCAGTCTCAGAGAAACCACTACAAAAGTACTGAAATAGCTAAAAAAGAGTGGACTACTATGATAGTAGTCCATATAAACTCCCTAGAAAACAAATATCAACGCTGGTTTACAGGTTTTAAATTAAAGTTGGATCTGTATTCGGTTTCTGTCCACAAAACTCTTTGAGCTACCATAGCTTCTGGGTTTAGTTGAACATCTTTTAATATCATTTCTTTAAATTTCTCATATCCCACTCTATCAATAAGGTGTCCGCCGTGGAGATATTGAGGCTTATTATTCAACACATAAGCAGAAAATGCTTCCCAGTTTTTAAGTACACCCAAAACCACATCTTCTGTAACCCAGTTTAAAAAGATTTTTCCCATACGAGGTGTTTGCTTTCCTGTTCTACCACCGATCAATACCCTGTAGAATTTTTTAGGATTCCTTGTCCAGGCTCCGGTAGGACATACAAGAACGCACTCGCCACAACCGACGCAGCAGCAATTGTCCTTGACAATTTTGCCTTTCTCAACAGATAAAACACCTGTTGCATGACGTGCACATGCTTCCACACACTTTTTACACCCTATACAGCGTTCATAATCGTATTCTGTTTTTGTGATGCCAATTATACCAAAATCGTTAAAGTGAGCTTTGCCACAGTCATTGGGGCATCCTGATATACTTAACTTTATGTGATAATCGCTGGGGAATATAATCTTTTCTATCTTCCTGGCCAGATCTGTTGTGTCAATGTTAGCATATATGCAATGACGATTGCCTATGCAAGCCATTATATTGCGAGCACCTATGGTGGGATATCCGTTGTCATTAACTTCCATTTCAACACCGCATAACTTTACTTCTATATCTTCAATATAGGACTTTATATATTTGTTAACTGCCTCTATATTTTCATATTTAATACCAGGAATTGAAATTGTCTGCCTCATTCCTAAGTGAATTTCACCTTTTCCCCAAGTTTCTGCTATATGTTTGAATAAAGGAAAATATTTAGCACTTATTACACCGCCAGGAACGCGCATTTGAAGCATAAACTCGCCACGTACTTTTGATTGACGATAGCAGTTTCTGCGAAGTTTTTCTACATCAATATCGTAACTCATTAAATTGCCCCTCCTCATTAATCTAATAAATTTTTCACCTTGGTATAATTAAAAACAGGGCCTTCTAAACAAACATATGTTTCATTTATCTTACAATGACCGCATTTGCCAACACCACAGGACATTCTTCTTTCAAACGATACCCAGATTTTTTCTTCAGATACTCCGTTTTTTAGACATTCTAAAGCGGCGAAGTACATCATAACATGAGGTCCTACGATTACTACATTATAGTCCTCAAATGCATTGAATGGTATTTTCTTAATGTGTTCGGTAACAAGGCCAACTTCAAAACCTTCTATTTTATCTCTATCAAGAGTATAGATTGTGTTAAATCTTGTTCTAAAATTTTTTAGATCCTCTTTAAACAAAATATTCTTTTCATTCCTGAATCCAGCAATAAAATGTAGGGATTTTATTTCATTTGGATTTTCGTAAAAATATTTTAAAAAACTTCTCACAGGAGCAACTCCAGTACCACCGGCAATCACAACCAAATGTTTGCCCTTAAAATCCTCTATTGGAAATGAATTACCATAAGGTCCGCGCATAAATATCTTATCACCTGGCTTTAAATTGAATATCTCATTGGTAAGCTTACCTACTTTCCTTATAGTAAGTTCTACCCAATTATCACCCATACAACTTACTGATATAGGAGCTTCTCCAATTTTAGGTATAGATACCTGAAAAAATTGTCCATGCTTAACTTTTGCGCTGGTTTCTACTCTAAAGGTATATACGTCTTCTGTTTCGCGAGTTATGTCTATTATTTTATATGGGTGGGGAAGCATTATATTTTCGCTCATTTACTTTCCCTCCTCAGTTGATGCTGCTTGTTCTCTTGTCCGGCTTACTTCTCCTTTTTTAAGTTTTTCCACTTCATCATATAAACGATTAATAGTAGAAGAAAAAGATATCAGTTTAGGACATCTTTCCTCACAGCGTCCACAGCCAACACACATATGCTCCTCTTTAAAGCGAAGTTTATAGTCATAGATCTTGTGCAGAGTTCTAAACCTCATTCGCTCTCCCGCAGTTTTTCTGAAGCTCAAGCCACCAGCCATTGTTGTGAAATCTTCGTGCATACAGCTTGTTTGAACCCTTCTTCTCTCACCTACTCTGCCATTTTCGCTGTATATGATATCTAATGTGTTAAAGCAGCTGCAGGTTATGCATACTGCGCTGCACGCTCCACAGCTTATACATCTTGAATTATAGCTCTCCCACATCTCAAGGTTATAAATTTTTTCTAACAATTCTTGGCTATCAATTTCGGGGATGTTAACTTTTGTTGGGTTAGAAGTAACAAACTCAGGGGTAAATTCTACTTCTCTTTCATTGGCAAATAAATTGACAAATTCATCGTCTTTTACTTCTACCAATATGTTATCCCCGTCAAATCTAACTGCTAAACTGTAGTCGTCTGTTTTATTGGAACCCATTGAGACGCAGAAACAACTATCCCAACTTTCTTTGCATTCCATCAAAACAAACTTTACTTTTTCTCGTAAACGCTTGTAGTAGATATCTTCTGCTCCACCGTTTTTGAGAAAAATAGTGTCAAGTCTCCTAAAGCCATTTATATCACAGGAACGGGCAAATATCATAATCTTTTTGTCGTCTACATTACTTTCTCTGTATTCATCTTCGGTAAAGTAGAATAGCGCTTGGGTAATCGGATAGATTACTTCTTTTGGTGAAAAATGTGATTTCTCGTCATACACTACATCCTCAATTGAGTTAATTTCTGCATATCGAATTAAATCTGTGTCTGAATAACGACCACGCTTTTCAAAGCGCACAGGTGCGTATATTTTATAGTCTTTCTGCAATTCTTTTAAAATTTCATTCATTCTTTTAACACTTACGCAATAACTCATGCTCTCTCTCCCTTCAACACTCATCAAATCTGATACTACTTCTCATCACTTTGTCAAATAATTAACTTTATCATAAGTATAACACCTGCAAAAATCCCAGTCCAATAAGAAATAGTTATAACATTAATAATGATTTCTTATATATCTACAATTACCAATCTTTACATGTCCATTTTAAAAATCCAAAGTAGAACTCACTCTCTCAAGAAGATAAATAAAAATGTTCATGTTGCCTTTGTTATTAGTAAAACAATATGGTACTATTATACTTGATAACATTATGGTTATATGAGGTGACTGGTATGACACTTAGAGATATAGAGATTTTTGTCACCGTTTGCGAGCTAAAAAGCATGTCTGCTGCCGCAAAAAAACTCTATATGTCGCAACCTGCTATAAGTCAGGCTATATCACAAATAGAGGGAGAATTTCAGATCAAACTCTTTGACAGAATAGGCAAGAAGCTTAGCCTCACATACCCAGGTGAAATACTTTATAGCTACGGAAGGCGTATACTCAATCTTGTTAGGGAAGCGGAAAATATCCTTTATGATGTGAGAAGCATGAGAATGGGAAGACTAAATGTGGGAGCCAGCACCACTGTAGGAATTTATCTGCTTCCAAAAATAATTGGTGATTTCAGAGAAAAATTTAGTGTGGATGTTTATTTTACAATTGATAACACAGCAGGAATAGAAAAACTAATACTTGACAATGCTATAGATCTTGGTATTGTAGAAGGACCAGTCCATTCAAGAGATATTATTGTAATACCTTATATTGACGATGAATTGTATCTTGTATCCTCAAAAAACCACAGATGGGCAGAGAAAATGAGTATCTCTCCTGAAGAAATTGAAAATGAAGATATAATTATGCGAGAAAAGGGAAGCGGGACAAGAGAAGTCTTTGAACAAACAATGGCAAGAAATAACGTGAGGTACAGAATAAAATATGTTCTTAACAGTACCGAAGCCATAAAAAAGGCCGTCGAAGCTAACATAGGCATTTCAGTCATTTCCAGGCTGGCCGTCGAAAAGGAAATAAAAGATGGCAGACTCGTAAAAGTTGATATTGAAAATATGAGGTTTAAAAGAAAGTTTAGTATTATTTATCATAAAGACAAGTTCAAATCAAATTTATTTGAAGAGTTTATAAAACACCTTTATAACTACATCGCAAAATAATTAAAATTTTTCAACCTACCAAAAAAGTCATAAAATACTTTGTACGTACAAATAAAATTGTAAGAAAATTGTCTACCACCCCCTTTTTTCTTATAATGGATAAAACAATGTTTAGACTGTGAATTTGAAGCTTCTATTCTTAGATATATCATACCACTTGTTAGCAAACGTGGTTAAAAGGAAGTTATCTTTCTTTTCTAATTGAACTAACTCGTTTTTAAAATCTTTAAATTCATCAATTGAGTTCACTTTCACATAAAAGCCATCTGCTGTTATAATTGGTAGTTCACTGTAAGTGTACTGCTCAATATTTACCAAATCGCTTAGTCGACCTTTTCTAATTTTTGCAACAAGCTTACTGTTCAGGTCAATGATATCAAAACTTTCAGGGTAAGAATAAGTTTCACCTTCAATAGGAACGGCATCTCCCACTTTAAATGTTCTGTTGTGTTTAGGATATTTTCTAATGATACCTTGAGGTATTGAATAATAGTACTCATCAAAGCAGCTAACTACCATTTCATTGTCATCTTTTACAAATTTAGCTGCCTCTTCTTTCAAGTTAGCCAAGCCTGATACAATCCCTCCACCAGAGACATCATACTCATCCACCAAAACAAATCTGCCTGTTGTAGGATTCACTTTAAACTCATCAAAGCAAATCTTTTCCTTAGTTTTTATGGTTACTTCTGCAACATCGTTTGTTCTGACCTCAGTAGCATTTTCAACTGTCTCAAGAGTTGTCGCATCTATAACTTTGTCTATGGAAACAATTTCGCATTCTGTTTCTTGAGTAACAAGCTTTAACTTATATGTTTTATTTCTTACAAGATTTCTTTTGCCAAGCCAAAATAAATTTGCCTTAAATGTGTCGGAAATATACAAAGTATTATCATCTCTATGAACTATAATCTCTCCTCTTTTGTTGAAAAATTCATCTTCAATAGTCACACCCACAGACATTCCTGCCTCAACCATGTCTTTTTTGTTATTCTCTGGCCAAGATTCTATTGACTTTATTCTACTAACTTTTCCTTCAGGCAGGATTTTTATTTCATCTCCTACTTTTAATCTTCCCGACTCAATCTTGCCAGCAATAATTCTTCTATGGTCAAATTTGTACACATCCTGGATTGGAAACCTTAAAGGTTTGTCTTCCAATTCTTTGTCTTTTTCAAAAAGGTCCAAAGCTTCTAATAAAGATTCTCCTTTGTACCAAGGCATCTTCTCAGACTTCTTTGTTATATTCTCTCCTAAAAAAGCTGACACTGGAATATATTTCAGTGGATAAACATTGAGCCTATCCAAAAAATTGGATATTTCATATTTGATTTCCTTAAATTTTTCTTCTGAGAAATCTATCATATCCATTTTATTAACTATAACGTATACCTTTTGTATGCCTAAAAGTGATAGAATATATGCGTGCCTTTTTGACTGTTCCTGTACACCTTCAGCAGCGTCAATAACAAGAAGTGCTGCTTCTGCATTTGCAGCACCTGAAATCATATTTTTGAGAAATTCTTTGTGTCCTGGCGCATCAATGATCAAATAGTCTCTCTGTTGGGTTGAAAACTTTATCTGAGTTGTATCAATTGTAATTCCTTGTTTTTGTTCTTCTTCTAATGCATCTAAAAGGTAGGCATATTCAAAAGGTCTGCCTTTTTCTTTGCATATTCTTTTTACTCTTTCTATTGCAGCCTCTGGGACAGATTTAGTATCATACAAAAGTCTTCCAATTATTGTTGACTTACCATGGTCAACATGACCTACTACCACAATCTTGAGCAGTTCTCTTGCTGTCATAATTCCCACATACCTCCTCAAGTAAATTTTACATGTACCCCTCTTTTCTGAGTTTTTGCATCGCATACGCATCTTCTTGGTCTTGAGCTCGTCCTGCTCTTTCATTTATCTTAGTGTTTTTTAGCTCTTCAATTATCTCATCAATTGTTGTTGCATTTGACTCAACAGGAAAGGTGCACGGTGCACACCCAAGGCTTCTATATCTCTTGCCATTTTTAGCAAAGTACAGGTCAATAACCGGGATGTTTTCACGTTTGATGTACATCCAGATATCAATTTCTGTCCAGTTAAGCAAAGGGTGAACTCTTACATGGCTTCCTTTGGGAAAATCTGTATTGAACTGATTCCAAAGCTCAGGTGGCTGATTTGTATAATCCCATTCAGACTCCTCATTTCTCAGGCTAAAGAATCTCTCTTTTGACCTTGAACCTTCCTCATCTCTTCTAATCCCAAGTATCAAAGCTTCAAACTTGTGTTTATTGATTACCTGCTGCAGTGCATCAGTCTTTAGTGCCTTGCAGCAAACAAGCCTTCCCTTTTCAGGTCCCATTCCTTGTTTTAATGCTTCTTCATTTATATGAACTATTAAATCAAGGTTATATTCTTTAGCCAACTTGTCCCTGTACTTTATCATTTCTGGAATTTTATAGGTTGTATCTATATGGATTAATGGAAACGGGCAATGCCCAAAAAATGCTTTTTTGACCAGCCACAAAAGGACTGTCGAATCTTTACCTATTGACCAGAGCATTGCTATTTTGCTAAATTTGCTATAAGCTTCTCTTAAGATGTAAATGCTTTCAGCCTCTAATCTATCTAAGTGGTCCATTTTGGATTCCTCCTTAATATGTGGTATTATCTTTGAGATTTTGTATTATTACTTCTTTTTCGCCACTGGGTTTTTCAAAGTACCAGTACATAACCTCATCGTTTTCTTTTTCTACATACATAGTTGTTCCATTTCCTCCAATGTCTGTACCTAAAAAATATCTGATTGCAGAAAATTCACACTCTTTTACGCATGCAGCACATCCCCAGCAATCTCTTGGATTTCTTATAAATGCCTTATTGTTTTCATCTATGCAAATTAAATTCCCTGGGCAAATTTCTGCACATTTTCCACATCCAACACATCTTTCTCTGTCAATCCTTATGCTCATATACCTCATCCTTTTTTACTAAGCTTCTAAAGATTATATGGACTTTGCCGTTTTCAAATCGCGAGTTAACATACTTTAAAAAGTTTTCATCATCCTTATAAGGATAATCAACAAATTCTTGAAATGCTCTCCATCTTGTTTCTTTCCTTGCTTCTAAGTGATGAATCAAAACTTTGCAAACATATAGTCTATCAATAAGTTCATAAATCTGCATAAGCTGATAAGAATTTTCTGCTCTTAAATTTTGACTAAGTTCAAAGAGCTGGTCTATTTTTTCTTTAGCGATTTTTAAACCCTTTGAGTTGTACGCATAACCTGTTGAAATTCCGCCAGCATAAGTATCCATTACTTTTTGCATAGCTTCCTCTAATTCTTCTGTGGTGTATAAAGAAGGAGCATTTTTGAAAAATTTCTGCACTTCTTTCAGCTTTTGCTCAACTACGGATATATCCAAAGTTTCAAAATCTTTATTTTTTATATAATCCAAGGCGGAATTTGCGGCTATTTCAGCCTCTGCGAAGCAGCCTGTTACATACTTGTGAGGGCAACCACCAACAACATCCCCTGCTGCAAATAAGCCTTTTAAGGTTGTTTGCCTTTTTGTGTCTACCCAATAGCCACTTGCTGAATGTCCACCCACAATATATGGCTCTGAGCCTTCAATTTCGACATTCTCAACCGACGGCCCTTTGCCACTGTCAATCCACTTAAGAGTTTGTGAAGGTGCCATGTGAAGGTAGGCCTTTATCAGTCTTTGCTCATCCTCTTTTGAAATCCCTACTGTTTTTAAATAACATGGACCTCGGCCTGCTTTCATTTCCTCAACTGTTGAAAATACTCTGTTGTATGTGGTAGGTCTTCCATATTTTCTTTCATAGTACTCACCTTTTGAATTAACAAACTCAGCTCCTACCTCTTGGGCGATTGTTCCTGTTGGCGCTAACGTATCCTTGCAACGAAGCGCAATAAATCTAACTTCATAACTTGTCATCTCACAACCTGCTCTGATTCCCATTGCATATCCTGAACCTACATTAAAAGGTGGATACCACATCTTGTGTCTTGAAAATCCAGGGTTGTTGGGCCTGTAGAGTCCCGCGGCACCACCTGTTGTACAGATTACAGCTTTAGCAGTGATAATGTAGAAAATGTTACTGTTTACGGAAAAGCCATATGCCCCTATTACTTTATTGTCTTTTACGATGTAATCAATGATATTCACATGATTTAGCACTTTGATATTTTCTTTGCTCTCAACTGCTTTTGCTAAAATTGGTTTTATATTTTCGCCATTTATCTTTATGTTTCTTTTACCTCTTGCTAAGTATTTCCCATTTGAATCTTTTAAAATGACAAGCCCCATATCTTCAATCTTTTTAGTAACTTCATTTAACTTCAGAGCCATAGTATAGACCAAATCTTCTCTTACAATATTTTCATAATCTTCTTTAACATATTGCAAATATGTTTCTGGAGTTTCACCTTCTGTGATATAGGCATTGAGAGCATTGACACCTGCAGCAAGGCATCCGCTTCGCTTAATATTTGCCTTTTCTACAATCAAAACATTAACATTTGGCTCTTTTTCAGCAATTGTTATAGCAGCAAAACAGCCAGCTGTCCCACCGCCAATTATGAGTATGTCGGTTTTGAGCATCTTTACCTCAAAATTCATATGCTTTCTCACCTTTCCTGAAAATAAAGATCATAATCAAACCTTTTCAAGTGCCTGGTAAAAATCTTCTATTATGTCTTCCACATCCTCCAGTCCAACACATATTCTTATCATATCTTCATAAACGCCCATAGCCTCTTTTTCTTTAATATCAAAATTTGAATATATAGTTGACGCAGGATGTACAACAAGTGTTCTCACATCTCCTATATTGGTTGAGTTTATGGCAAATCTTAAAGAATCTATTACTTTGAAAGCATTTTCTTTTGTTCCAACCCGTATTGTCAATATTCCTCCATACTTGCCACCAAACTGCTGGGTAGCAAGTTCAAAATATTCACTTTCCTCAAGCCCAGGGTAATTTACCGAAACTACTTTTTCATTTTCTTTTAATGCCTTGGCAAGACAAAGAGCGTTTTCGCAAATCTTTTGCATACGAACGCCGAGGGTTTCAAGCCCGATTGTATTTAAAAATGCATTAAAAGGTGATATACAGGCGCCAAAATCTTTAAGTAGGTTATTTCGAAGTCGTGCAATATACGCAAATTCTCCATATTTTTTGTATTCTTTTAGCAATGGATATTTATCATAATCAATTTTCATATTGCCGCTTGCTACTATGATTCCACCAATCGAACTGCCGCTTCCATTTATAAATTTTGATGTGGAATGAACCACTATATCAGCATCAAATTTTATGGGTTTTATAAGATACGGTGTTGTGACAGTGCTATCAACAATAAGTGCAATACCATGCTCATGTGCAAGATCAGCTATTTGTTTGATATTTGGCACATCAAGTCTCGGGTTTCCTATTGTTTCGATAAAAATTACTTTAGTTTTCTCTGTTATATGCTTTTCAAAGCTCTCAAGGCTGCTATCTTCTGCAAATCTTGTCTTAATACCAAGGTTTTCAAATGATCTGAACAATGAATATGTGCCACCAAAAATACCACTTGCCGATATAATTTCATCTCCACTTTTTACTAAGCTCAATATTGCTAAGGCAATTGCTGCCATGCCAGACGATGTGGCAACAGCAGCAATGCCTTCTTCTAAAAATGCTATCCTTCTTTCAAATGCCTCAACTGTGGGATTATTAATCCTTGTATATATAAAGCCTGGCTTTTTGCCAGAAAAAACCTCTTCCAACTCACGTGCAGTTTCGTATTGGAAAGAATTACATTGGTATATTGGAATGTTTGTTGCTCCCTTATCTTCTTTTGTGCCAATATTTCCGTGAATTAAAGAAGTATTAAACCTCATCTACAGCCCACCCTTTTTTACAAATATTGTATATGTCCCATCATTGTTATTTATCACCTTTAAAATCTCATGCCCTTCCTCTTTTAAGCTTCTTGGGACATTTTGAATGGGCTCACCCTCGTTCATTCTTATCTCTATGATTTGCCCTACCTCCATATCTTCCATGGTGGCTTTTGCTTTTACAAACGTCATTGGACACACAAGATTAGTAATGTCCAGAAAAACATCAGCCTTGATATCACTCATCAAAATCACTCCTTTCATTTTCTATTGCTTTTTCCAACTCTTTTTTAAATATATCCCATCCCACTCTCTCCAAGGTATTTCTAAACCTTTCACCTTGTTTTCCATATTTTTTATAAAAGTCAAGTGTAGCTTGAATGACCTTGTGAACATCCTCTTTTGAAAATAGTATTGGCAAAATTTGTTTTCCCAGTGCTATATTGTTTCCAAACATACCACCAAAATAAAGAAGATAACCAGGCTTGCCTTTCCACGAATTAGTCGGGCACGACTTTACACATCTTCCACAGTAGGTGCACTTGTCTCTATCTATGGTAATCTTTTTGTTTTTCTCATCTATTTGTATTGCTTTTGCCGGACATACAGCCTGGCAAAGTCCACAAAATGTGCAGCTACTCTCTTCCCACGATGGTTCTATTGCTCCTTTTATACCTAAATCATTTTCCTCAGCTTTAAGGCAATTATTACCACAACCTGTTATGCCGATTTTAAACTTGTGAGGAAGTTCTTGAGCATAATATCTTTCATCGCACTCTTTTGCAAGTTCAGTTGTGTCTATAATTCCATTTGGGCAAATACTACTGCCTTGGCAAGCAGTAATTGTTCTTACTCTTGGTCCGCATGCGCCAGGTTCAAGCCCTGCTTCTGATAGCTCTTTTTTAACTGCCTCTATATCCTCCAGTTTGATAAACGGTATTTCTACCCCCTGTCGTGCAGTCAGGTGCACATATCCTTTGCCATATTTATTTGCAACTTCGTATATTTTTTTGAGCTGACTTGATGTTAACCTTCCACCAACCACTCTTAATCTTAGTGAAAAATGGTCTTTTTGGACCTGTCGCATAAACCCCCCTTTTTTCAGTTCATTATAATTTACCTCTTTCACTTGAAATACCCCCTGCTTTTTCAAATGATTTGTATCTCTTCTTCTTCCACATAGCTTTCATATATCCTAAATGACTTCAAAACAGGATTTTTCTCGTCCATGAGTGATAATATAAGATAGCTCAAATTCCTATCAAAAGCGAGTCTCTTGTCCTCTTCAGATGGTCTTGAGGGTGTGGTGGGGTGGCTATGAAAATTGCCAAGTAATACCCAACCATTTTTCCGCATATCTTTCACTGCTGCAAACTGCTCAAGCGGGTCCATTGAAAAATGCTCTGGGCTTTGGTCAACATTGGTAAGCAAGTAAACCTTTTTTACAATTCTCTTTTCACCTTCAACGATTCCACCCAGAAGTCCACACGCCTCTATAGGTAAGGAGTTTAGACAATGATTTAAAATCTCCTCATACAGTGCCTTTGGCAATATTACCAACTTCTCTTTGTCCCTCCTGCTTTAACTTCTGGTTTTTTAGTTGCTTGCCTTTTCTTTCAAGTCACACTGATTTTGCTCATAATCAATAAGTTCGTTTATTGTCGGGTTTTCACCACATATCTCACAGCTTTCTCTCTTGTTTATCTTCACTTTTCTAAATACCATCTCTAAAGCATTGTAAATTAAAATATATCCTGTTAAAAGCTCGCCAATTCCAAGCAAATATTTAAGTGCTTCAGTAGCCTGAATTGTACCAATTATACCACCCATCACACCCAAAACTCCTGCTTGCCTGCAAGTTGGAACTGCATCAGGTGGTGGTGGGCTTTGAAAGATACATCTAAAACACGGGCCTTTTCCAGGTACATATGTCATTGTCTGTCCATCAAATCTGATAATACCTGCATGAGAAAATGGCTTTTTTAACATTACACATGCGTCGTTTATCAAAAATTTTGCTGGAAAATTATCGGTTCCATCGATTATAAAATCGTAATCTTTATCCTTTATAATATCAACTATATTGCTTGAATTTACCATTTCACGATAAGTTACTACTTCCACATCAGGATTCATTTGATTGATTTTTTCCTTTGCAGAAATTACTTTTGGCTTGCCTACATCGTTTGTAAAATGTATTATCTGCCTTTGAAGATTGGAAAGTTCCACAGCATCAAAGTCAACAAGACCAATTGTTCCAACACCGGCAGCTGCTAAATACATCGCAACAGGTGCACCAAGTCCACCTGTACCAATAATTAGCACCTTAGATTCCAAAAGTTTTTGTTGTCCCTTTGCACCTACCTCGTTTAGTATTATGTGCCTTGAATATCTTTCAAGCTGCCTGTCTGTCAGCTTCATAACAGCCCCCCTCCCATGAAATATAGAAACTCAATCTCATCATTTTCTTTTACAGTAACCTTATCATAGTCACTTCTTGGAATAATTTGTCCGTTAATCTGCACTGTCACATATTCTTTCATTGAGACATTCAAAACATCCAAAAGCTCAAAAATTGTCATCTCTCTTTCAATCTGTACTTCATTTCCATTTGCCTTGATTTTCATCTTGATTTTATACCTCCTTTTTTGTATTTTTCATGTATTCTTAAGTCCCCATCTGACTCTTACTTGATTTTCGAGGGGACCAAAAATTGCTTTTTCTATTACAAGACCAAATGCAATTGTAACTATCATAACACTTATTACTTGGCTCATGTCTGCCAGGTCCCTACCAACCATAAGCACCTGTCCTAAGCCTTTTGTAGCAAAAAGCATCTCCCCTGCCATCAACGCTCTGAATGCAAATGACCAGCCTTGTTTCATGCCTGATATAATATACGGAAGGCTTGCAGGGATTATAACGTTCAGGTAAAGTTTAAATCCTGTTGCACCCATAGTCTTTGCTGCTTTTATATAAAGTGGGTTGACATTTTTAATACCTGACTCAACTGCAAGTGTTATAGAAAATAGAGAACCTATTGCAGTTACAAATATAATAGCTTTTTCTGAAAGACCATACCATAATATGGCAAACGGTAGCCAGCAGACGCTTGGCAGTGTTTGAAAACCAAGAATTAGCGGTCTTAAATTTTTGTCTAAAAACTCAAATTTTACAATTGCAAGTCCGAGGATAACTCCTATAAGGAGAGAGAGCAAATAACCTATAATCATCCTTTTGGTTGTTGCCCAAATTGCAATAAATAAAATGTTATTGTTTAAAAGTCTTATAAATGCTTCAGCTACTGATATAGGAGACGGAAAAATATATGGTTTCCAAATTCTAAAAACTTCAACAAAAACTTTATAAGCCAATTCCCAAGCCACTATCAGTGCTATATAAAACAGTATCCTTTTCAAAACTCCAATCGCTATCGTACTCTTCTTTTGCAATTTTTTCCACCTCATCTTTTAATTCCTTCATAATAGCAGAAATCATATAAACTATGTCAGGATTATCAAGAAGTCGTGGCCTTGCCAGCTTTATTTCAAAAATTTTCTTGATTCTTCCAGGGTTTGACGACATAACTACTACTTTATCTGCTAAAAGCACTGCTTCTTCTATGTTGTGAGTCACAAATATGATTGTCTTTTTAGTCTCCCACCAAATTCGTTGAAGTTCAAGCAATAATATGTTTTTGGTCTGACTATCAAGGGCTGCAAAAGGTTCATCCATAAGAAGTACTTCAGAGTCAAGTGTCAAAGCCCTTGCTAAGGCAACCCTCTGTTTCATTCCACCTGATAGCTGGTGTACAAAGGCATTTTCAAACTTTGTTAGATGGACCATCTTTAAATATCTTAGGGCTTTTTCATATCTTTCTTTTTTAGGTATCCCGAGCATTTTCATACCAAATTCAACATTGTCTATGACTTTTAGCCACGGGAATAAAGCAGATTCTTGAAACATTACAATTCTATCTGGTCCAGGTGATAAAATTTCTTTTCCATTTAAGAAGACCTTACCTTGTGATGGTTTTTCAAGTCCAGCTATAATATTTAACAATGTTGACTTACCACAACCAGACGGGCCAAGAATACATATAAATTCTCCTCTACCCACCTCTAAGTTTATGTCTTCTAACACAGTTATCTCTTTACCATTGGCTATAAATCTTTTGCCAACATTTTTAATTGCTAACGTCAATTTTTGTACACCTCTTTTGCCTTTTTTAAGAATTCATTGTTTATTAACTCTTTTATATCAGGTTTTTGGTTTAGATATCCTAATTCATAATACACTTTCGTACCTTCATTCAAAGCTTCTTTTTGAATATCAGTTGAGAATTCAAGCCTGTTAAAAGATTCCTTTAGAATATCTGCCGGCAAAGATGTAGAGGTCAAAGTAAAGATTTGTTTGTTTATAATCTCCACTGCCTTTTGGGGATTTTTCTTGATAAAGTCTGTTATCTCAAGATGCGCTGCGAGAAATTTTTCTACAATATCAGGGTGTTCTTTTAAAAACTTTGAGGAAGTAATAACTACTGTTGTAGGAATATCTATGTATTGTTTTATTTGATTGCTATCAAGTAAAATATTGGTGCCTACTTCTTTTCTTAACCTTGTACCCCAAGGCTCAGGAACCAATGCACCATCGATTTGTTTTTTATCAAGCAAAGTTTTAATATCTGGGTTCTCAGCCTGAATTATCTCAACATCTCCGCCTTTTGTAGTATCTTTAAGGCCTGATTTATTCAATAAAAATCTCAACACAATGTCTCGTGTATTCCCATATTGAGGAATTGCAATTCTCTTACCTTTTAAATCATCTAAACTCTTTATATTCAAATCTTTTCTTGAAAGCAGCATTATTCCACCATTTGCAGCCCCTGCAATAATTTTTATTTCTCCATTTGTCTTTGCAAATCCGTTTATCGCAGGTATTGGTCCAATATAGCCTATGTCAACCTCATTTGCTAAAAAAGCTTCTATCTCAGCCGGACCTGCATTGAAAACTTTATATTCAACTTTTACATCGTTACCTATCCTTTTTTGAAAGGTTCCTAATTCTTTTCCTATTAAAGCTTGTGCATGAGTTATGTTTGGAAAAAAAGCAATTCTAACTTTTTCTTTTTTGTCTTCCTTTTTTGCATAGCATCCTGAAAGAAGTACCAACATAACAACCTGCAGTATAAATAAAGCAATTATTTTCTGATATCTTTTTATTTCCATTTATGTGCCTCCTTAATATTAACTATTTGTATCGAAATAGTATGAATTAGGGTTATTTTTTTACCTCTGCCCATAACGCTTTTGAGCAGAGGCAAATTGTCATTTTTTAAATTCTTAAATTTCTATCTAAATACTTGGTTATTAAAATTATAATACAGCATCATTTCCATGTCAATACCTATTCAAAAATTTTTATATCAAAAATCTCGCAGTCCATTATGTTGATATTTTTGTCAACCCTCAAACAGATTTAAATGTTCATTCGACTAATTTTTGACCCTCAACCCTCTTGCTGCATCAACAACACCCAAGATACAAGACCGGTCGGTATATAAAAATTGAAAACATAACTACCCAGTATATCATGCATCAAGCCAGATACCAGATTTTCCAAGATAGCGTCCAAACTGTGCCACGTAAAAAATTATAATCTTTGCTATCATGTAGTATTCCAAACAGCCTTGCAGTAGTATTTGGAGCTATCGAAGACCATCCACCCAAGCTCAGCCATTCTGCTTCCTCTTGAGATACTCTTCATATCCTACCTCTTCTAACTCTTTTGCCTTTTGCTCAACCTCATTTTTCATCTTCTCTTTATACTCAGCCATTTTTTTTCTTATCTCAGGATATTTTATCGCCAGAATCTCGGCAGCCAAAATTCCGGCATTTTTAGCATTGTTGATTGCAACAGTTGCAACAGGAACACCTGCTGGCATCTGGACAATTGACAAAAGAGAATCAAGACCGTTTAAAGAAGAGGTCTTTACAGGAACGCCAATAACTGGCAAAGTTGAAATTGAGGCAACCATTCCGGGAAGATGTGCAGCTCCGCCAGCACCAGCAATAATCACCTCAATGCCCCTTTGCTCTGCCTCTTTTGCATATTTGAACATCCTCTCAGGTGTTCTGTGTGCAGAGACAATTGTCATCTCATACTCAACTCCAAAATCTTCTAAGACTTTTGCTGCCTCTTTCATGACAGGCAAATCTGAGTCACTTCCCATAATTATTCCAACAAGTGGCTTTTTCATTGGACTTACACCTCCGCTTTTATTTTCAATACTTCTTTTACTTTCTTTGCCTTCTCTATAGCTCTTTCTAAGTCATCGTCAACTATTGTCACATGTCCCATTTTTCTAAAAGGTGCAGTTAGTTTTTTGCCATAGAAGTGAAACGAAACACCTTCTATTGAAAGTGCATCCTCTAACCCCTCTATGACAGGCGTTCCTTTGTACCCATCTTCACCTAATAGATTTATCATCACTGCAGAAGACAAAAGCTTGGTAGAACCCAGTGGCAAATCACAAATAGCCCGAAGGTGCTGTTCAAACTGACTTGTAATACAGGCTTCTATGGTATAGTGGCCTGAGTTGTGCGGCCTTGGAGCAATCTCGTTTATTAAAACTTTTCTGTCTTTTGTCAAAAAAAGCTCAACTCCAAACACACCAACACCTTGGAGTGCTTCAACAGCTTTGATTGCTACCTTCTTTGCCTCATCTTCTATATCCTTTTCAACTCTTGCTGGTACAATAAGCATATCAAGGATGTTCGCAGTCTCATCGAAAACCATTTCTACAACAGGATATGAAACAACATCTCCTTTTTTATTTCTTGCAACAATCACAGCAAGCTCTTTTTCAATATCTACAAACTCTTCTACATAAGATTCAGTTTTGAGAACTTTATTTATATCATCTTTACTTTTTATAACTACAACACCTCTACCATCATATCCACCTTTTGTTGTTTTCTGAACAAGCGGAAAACCAAAACTTTCAAAGAAAGATATGTCAAAGCTATCTACTTTTTTAAACCTCGGCACAGGAAGGCCCGCCTCTTTTAACACCTGTTTTTGCCTTAGTTTGTCTTGAATTATCTCTAAGCAATATGGAGATGGCAGAATATTGTATCCCTTATCATAAAGTTCTTTTAGAACGCTTGTGTTGATATGCTCTATTTCATATGTTGTAATGTCACTTTTTTCAACAAGCTCTTTTAATTTTTCTGGATTATAAAAATCACTTACAATCAGCTCGTCTGAAACTGAAGCTGCAGGACACGCAGCACTTGGGTCTAAAGAGATAACATAAAACCCCATCTGCTTTGCCTTTTGAGAGAGCATTTTCCCAAGCTGTCCACCGCCAATGATGCCTATTTTTTTAATTGGGTATCCAAAAACTCTTTTTTTCATCCTCTTCCCTATCTCTCCTTTTAAAAGTGTAGCTGCTTTTAAAGCTTTCAAAAAATGACCTCCTCATGGAATTAAGAATATTTTATCTTCTACCTATGAGGAGGTCAACAACTTAAAAACATTTTTTTATTTTATCAACGAAACATAATCTTCTAAGCTTCCGTCATCTAAACAACACTCTATAATCTGTCTTCCAAGAGGATGCAAATCTAACGTTTTGAATTTGACAATCTCTTTCTTGAAAAACTCTGTCAAAATCTTTGCACCTTCCATATACCCTTCTTCACCAACTTCTTGCTGAAGGTCAACCTGAAGCAAAAACTTTGGGATATACGTCCCTTCAACCTTCATGTACTCAAGTGCATACCCTAAAAGCGGAAGTTTTGCTGGCTTTAGCTGGTCATGTCTTAGTCTCACATTTCCTCTTTTTGCTAAGTACTCTCTTGTAATCCATTGTGGCATAAAGCCAACTTTATATGCACCAATGTATTGATTTGGAACGAGAATATATTGAGTCCTTGTAAATTGTAATATTTGCTCTAAAAGAAGGTTTGCTTGTTTTACCATAAGACCTGTTGCAAATGGCCAGTAAGAACCAACACCTTCAGAGCTCAAAGCTTCAGCCTGTGTTATACTTGGGTTAGCATGGCCACGGGGGCTAACAAGCCTCCATAGCCATGCCAATGCAGGTGGTAGAAGGTGAAACATACCCACTATTCCATATGTGGGCTTTGACTTTGTGCAAGGTGGTGTTCTTACTCCAAAGCTTCGTATATCAACCTCAACAGGCTCATCTACAATATTAGGGATGAACCTGCGAGGTAAAATCACTCTCGGATTTGGACAGGGCTTGCCCGGCTCATCCATCGTGTGCTCCCAAATAAGACAGGTTGAACCTGGTACACCTTCTAAGTTCAAGAAAATAAGCGGCTCTGGTGGATGAATGCAAAGTCTTTCTAATTGTGGGTCTGTGCCATAATGAGTAATATTGTCAAGCCTTACAAACCAGCCTTGCTCTGCATCTTTTACAACCATTTTAGAACCTGTTTGAAGGCTTGGGTGAACAAGAGCAATATCATCTGTAACAGGATGGATTTCACATGACTCTTTTATCTCAAGGTATATTCTCTCTTTTGTAATGATGTTTTCACCTAAGAGAACTCTATTGTCTTTTTCTCTGTGCATCTGCTGGCACATTTCACTCTTGCCGCCACCGCTTGCACCCTCGTGCATAATTGTTATGACATTGTCATATGGTGTGACAATTCTGACAGTTGAGGCGTGTGCAGCTACCCACCCTTCCATCTCGCCAATGTTCAAAAGTACACCATATACACCTTTTTTAGCACTCGGTCCTGGATACAGATTATACGAAAATATCTCATGAACACCGTTTACCCTATTGTGTACAACCACTTGTTTGCCATTAAAATGTGTGTGTCTAAATGGTGGGGCAACATAAATTACTGCTTTTGGTTCAAAAAGCTCAATCTTTTCAAATTCACTTCTCGGAATAAAACCCTGAATATCAGCAAGTGCAAAACCAAAAAATGCAGCGTTAAGTGGTGCTATCACAAGCGCAGGATAGCCGTGTTCTTTCCCACCAGCATAAAAGCCATATACAATTAGTTCCTGTTTTTTTAACCATTCAAATGTTTCTTTTCTGACCTCTTCAAAATTATCTCCGTATACATCTTTATACCTTGGCTTATCAGTCTCACCTTCATCACCAATAATTAAGCTATCTGGGTCTCTTCGTCTCATGTATATATCTGGATAATTTACAACAATTCCATTTTTGCACCTTGTGACAATTGCTTCAACTATTTCACCCTTGCCTTCAACCTCGTATTTGACCTCAAAAATCATATTGTCTTTTCCACCAAGTGACAGGTCAATAAAATCAGACCTTTTTTCAGGCATAGTTATTCCCTTGCAGCTATTTAAAATCTCAAAAACTTCATCTTTCACCCTCAAGTTTAATAGTTTATTCATTGTAGCATATACCTCCTGTTCATAACAATTTTAGTTATTTTCGATGAACTCTATTTTCTCAACCACAAGTTTCAAAATATATCTGTAGTCGTCTATAGTCTCCTTAGGTTGTTTGATATCATCAGAATTTTCTCTAAAAAACTCTACAACATAGTACTCCAAACACTGCACAACAATCTTCAAATCTTTGAGAAAGTTCTTGTCTTTCTTTGTGTAAAACTTGAGTGTTTTTGTGTTGAGGTGAAATACATCCAACAAAACAAGTGGCAAAGCCCATACATCAACATAGCTCCCATCCCAAAAGTACTTGTAAAAAAAGTTTGCCAAAAAAGGATTTGTTTCACAATAATCTTTAAAAAACTTTTCTATAAGTATAAAAAATCTCTTTCTTGTCAAAAGTTTTGACGCTAAATCATGAGTCTTATGGAGGTTTACCTCATAAATTTCAGCAAACAAAACAAATACCTCCTTAAATTACATTTATAACCTTGTAAAGACAACAAAAAAGCCAATATTTGCAAAGCTTTTTGCCTTGCAAATATTGGCTTACCTTGCAACTGGCCTTTTTCCTGGCCCTTTGCTCGGTCTGCCAATTTCTACCTTAGGCGTTTTTCTAAGTTTTCGTTTAACGTTATAACTATCACTTTTTCACCATTGGTAGTGTTGACGTCAGAGTATATTCCTGCAATGTCAACATCTATAACCTCTTTTATGAGTTTCTCTAACTCCTCTTTTGCATTTTCAAAGAGGGTTGCTCTTACCTTCTTGATAAGCTCAACCCCATCTTTTGTCTGGGCAAGCTTTTTTTCTGTTGGGCTTAAAAAGCCAAGTAATCTTACAACTATTATATCCTCTGTGATTATTGTCTTTATCTGTTTAGGGCCTCTGCCCATGTATTCCATCTCAAATTTGCTGACAGCTTCACTAATTTTAGCTTCTATCTGTCCTTTTGTCATCCCTTTTCATTTTTTGTTACCAGTTAATCTGCTTATAAGTATAGCAAAATGAAATTTGAATGTCAAGATTATTCAAAAAATTTTTGTAGTAAACTTTTAACAGATTGATATTAAAGCTATTTTGGACAATCAATCTGTAAATTTTGCAAGTTTACATTTTTATTTTTTCATCATTAAACCAAAAAAATAGTGCCACCCAAGCTGTTTTTGGGTAGCACCATTTCAGATTTTCGTAAATCTCAAAAGAATATTATTTTTTACCTAAAATCTCATTTAAGTCATTTTCAGGGTTAGATATTGGCTTTATGTTGAACTTTTCAACAAGAACCTGGAGGATATTTGGTGATACAAAGGCTGGCAGTGACGGTCCTAAGTAAATGTTCTTTATACCCAAAGAAAGTAATGTCAATAAAATTGCAACAGCTTTTTGTTCAAACCACGAGAGAACTAAGGTAAGTGGTAGGTCATTTACATCACAATTGAATGCCTTTGCAAGCTCAATTGCAATTATAATAGCTGAGTATGCGTCATTGCACTGACCAATATCTAAAAGTCTTGGGAACTCGCCTATAAAACCAAAATCCTTTTTGTTGAATCTGTACTTGCCACATGCAAGAGTCAAAATCAATGTATCCTTTGGTGTTTTTTCTGCAAACTCTGTATAGTAGTTTCTTCCTGGTTTTGCACCATCACATCCACCAATTAAGAAGAAGTGCTTAATCTGGCCGCTTTTGACTGCCTCAATTATCTTGTTTGCAACACTTAACACTGTATTATGAGCAAAGCCAACAAGTATCTTCTTTTCCTCTTCATCCTCTTGCCAGCCACCAAGTTCAAGTGCTTTCTGGATTATTGGTGTAAAGTCCTTTTTGCCATCCACTTCTTCAATGTGTGCAACACCATCAAATCCGACGACGCCTGTTGTAAAAATTCTATCTTTATAGCTGTCTTTCGGCTTCTGCAGGCAGTTTGTTGTCATCAAGATACAACCAGGAATACCATCAAATTCTTTTTGCTGGTCTTGCCATGCACCACCATAGTTTCCTACCAAATGCTTATATTTTTTGAGCTCTGGATAGCCATGAGCAGGTAACATCTCGCCATGGGTGTAGATATTAATGCCTTTGCCCTCTGTTTGCTCTAATAGCTCTTTTAAGTCTTTTAAATCATGTCCTGAGACAATGATAAATGGTCCTTTCTTCTTCGAAATCAAAACCTCTGTTGGCTGAGGATGACCAAATGCTTCTGTGTGTGCTGCATCAAGTATCTCCATGCACTTAAAGTTCAATTTGCCAAGTTCCATGTTTAAATTGAACAGTTCATCTGCTGAGATGCTGTTGTCTAAGGTCCTTGCAAGTGCTGTAAAGAAGAAATTGTTTATATTTTCATCTTGCTTGCCAAGTCTTGCTGCATGATGAGCATATGCAGCCATTCCTTTTATTCCATATATTAGAAGTTCTCTGAGTGACCTTATATCCTCGTCAATCTCGTCTGCCAAAATCCCAACCTTTTTCCCATCTTCAATCATCTTCTCAACATCTTCAGGCGGTCTATAGTCTACTGCAGCTGGTACGTTTTGTACATTACCAACCTGATTCTTGAGACTTTCCTTTACTGTTTGTGCCTCAAGGATATACTTTACAAATCTTTTCTCATCAAAGTTTACGTTTGTAAGGGTTGAAAAGAGTGCATCCATCATGAATCTTGTTGTGTACTGGTCAATCTTTTTACCCTGTTTTAAAAGCTGGTCACCTAAGTAAGCTATGCCTTTTAGCTGATACAAAAGAAGGTCCTGCAGGATTGCAACTCTGCTGTCTTTGCCGCAAACACCAACCTTTGTACAGCCTTTACCACCTGCTGTTTGCTCACACTGAAAACAAAACATCTCTGTTTGAATCATTTCAAACTACACCTCCTAAAGTTTTCAATAGATTTTTACCCAGAATTTATTCTTTTATACCACCATCGGTGGTAATTGTAACCTCTGAATACGGCAAAATCTTTTGTGCCTCTAACATTGCTTTTTTTACAATTGAAGCTATGCCATTGCAACACGGAACTTCCATTTTGACAACTGTAATGCTTTTTAGGTTGTGATTTTTAATTATCTCCAATATCTTTTCATAATAGTAATCAATGTTGTCAAGCTTAGGGCAGCCAATAAGAGTTACTCTTTCCTTCATAAAATCCCTGTGAAACGAAGCATATGCATAGGCAACACAATCAGCTGCAATCAAAAGGTGGCTACCCTCCAAAAACTTAGCATATGGATTAACAAGATTTAGCTGCACAGGCCAGTTAATAAGCTGTGACTGCTCGGAGGCTGCCTCTTGAACTTGCTGAGTGTTAGGTGCTGGAGAAGCAGTATCCTTTCTTGTTATCACTTTTTCTTGAGAACCTGGACACATGCATGAAACCTCATTTGTCTTTTTTATCCTTTGGAGAGCGAGTTCTTCATTAAAAGGTTTTACCTCTGCCTCAATTATCTCAATTGCTCCTGTTGGACAAACGGGAAGACAGTTTCCAAGTCCATCACAGTACTCTTCGCTCACAAGCTTTGCCTTGCCATTTACAAGTTCAATTGCACCCTCGTGGCAAGCACTTACACAAAGGCCACAGCCGTTGCATTTTTCTTCATCAATCTTGACTATCTTTCTCACCATACCCAATCATCCCTCTCTGTTTAGTTGCAATTATATTTTATATAGTTTAGAATATATTTGCGGTAACATATGTTACAATTTTAATTTTTGAGGTGAGAAATTTTTATGAACTATTCTAAGCTATCCGAAACAAAATTATTTAGAGGAATAGAAGAAAGTAGTATTGAAAGGCTTTTGAGTGGTTGTAATATAGCTCAAAAAAGTTTTGAAAAAGATGAGATAATTGTATTTGAAGGTGATGAATGCATTTCTATAGGAATAATACTTGAAGGAATGGTGGATATTAAAAAGGTCTCTACCTCTGGCAAGGAATATACAATAACAACTTTGCTTCCTGGAGATACAATTGGAGAGGCTGTGATATTTTCGTCATCAAATTCTTTCCCAGCAACAGTTGTTGCAAAGTCCAAAACAACTATCTTGTTTATCCCAAAAGACACTATTATAAATCTCAGTAAGAAAAGTGAAAAGTTTTTGCACAACTTTTTAAATATATTGTCAGATAGGATTCTTCTTTTAAACTCAAAATTAAAAGAATCTACATTAACAACCTTGCGTCAAAAGATATGCAATTTTTTGCTTGAAGAGTACAAAAAGCAAAAAAGCCTCAAGATAAAGCTTCTACTTTCAAAGCAGGAACTTGCTGAGAGGTTTAATGTGCAAAGGCCCTCTTTGTCAAGAGAGTTAATAAAGATGAGAGAAGAAGGGCTTATAGATTTTTGGGGAAAGGAGATCTGGATTAAAAATTTAGAAAGGATTGAAGAGTATTTATTTGAAAATGCTTAAAATACCGTAAAGAAAAAGAGGCTGTCACACCTCAATCTTTCTTGACAGCCTCAAGTTTGCTATTCAAACAGTGCATCAACAAATTCCTTTGGATTAAACTCTTGAAGGTCGTCTATCTTCTCGCCAACGCCAATGAATTTGACAGGAATTTTTAGCTCATCACAGATAGAAACAACAATTCCACCTTTCGCTGTGCCATCAAGCTTGGTAAGGACAATTCCTGAAATATTGACTGCTTGGTTAAATTCCTTTGCTTGAATTAGACCATTTTGTCCTGTTGTTGCGTCAATCACAAGCAATGTTTCTTTTTCAGCATCTGGCATCTGCTGATTTATTACACGGTCAATCTTTTTAAGCTCCTCAATGAGATTTTTCTTTGTATGAAGCCTTCCTGCTGTGTCAACTATTAGAACATCAGCCTTTCTTGCTCTCATTGCTTGAATGCCATCAAACACAACTGCTGCAGGGTCAGCACCTTCAACGTGTTTTATAATATCACACCCAACTCTCTTTGCCCAAATCTCAAGCTGGTCAATTGCAGCCGCTCTGAATGTATCTGCTGCTGCAATGATAACCTTTTTCCCATTTGACTTTAAAAGGTTTGCAATCTTGCCAATTGAGGTTGTCTTTCCGACCCCATTGACACCAACCATGAGAATGATTAGCGGATATTTTTCTTTTAATTTATTTGGCAGGTTTATGATATTGAACATCTCTTCTTTCAAAAGTTCTTTCACAGCTTGGCTATCTGAAATCTTATTCTTTTTAACCTTTTCTTTGAGGTTTTCTATAATCTTTTGAGATGTTTTTACACCAACATCAGATAGCACTAAAACTTCTTCAAGCTCATCAAAAAGATCATCATCAACCTGTTTAAACGCCTTAAGTAAGTTCTCAACCTTTTCAGTAAAGTTCTTTTTTGTCTTTGAAAGCCCTTCTTTTAATCTGTCAAAAAACCCCATTTCTCATCATCCTTTCTGTATTTTTTCTAATTTGAGTGACAACACCTTTGACACACCTTGCTCTTCCATTGTAACCCCATAGAGTACGTCTGCAATCTCCATGGTAGGTTTTCTATGAGTGACAATTATAATCTGACTTTGATTATTAAGATTTTTGAGAAACTGAGCAAATCTCTGAACATTTGCCTCATCTAAGCTTGAGTCAATCTCATCTAATATACACAAAAGAGAACCTTTGAACATTAAAAATGCAAACAAAAGTGCTATTGCAGTTAAGGCCTTCTCTCCTCCAGAAAGAAGGTTTATATTCTGAAGTTTTTTACCAGGTGGTTTTACCTCAATGTCGACACCAAACTCCTCCTCACTTTGGATTAGCTTTAAATCGCAGCTACCACCATTGAACAGTTCTTTAAAAATCTCTGAAAATAAGACCTTTATTTTTTCAAAATTTTCTAAAAATATATTCTTCATATTCTTGTCAAGCTCATCTATAAGGTTTTTTAGCTCCTTGCTTGTCTTTTCTAAGTCTTCAATTTGCCTTTGCAAAAACTCTACTCTTTCATTCAGTCTCTTTTCTTGCTCTATCGAATAAAGGTTGACGCTACTGAGCTGTTCAATAGCTGAAGAAAGCTTTATAATCTCTTCTTCTCCTTTTTCTGACCACTCAATTTTCCCATCTGGCAAATTTATCTCTTCTTTGAAAAGCTCAAAATATTTTTCTTTTATGATCTCAATTTGATTTTCTAAGTTGTTTTTTTCAATCATAAGGTTATTTAGTCTTCGTTCTATATTTTGAATATCTTCCGATATTTTATTTACCATCTCGGCTTCTTTACTGCATAGCAAAGCTAAACTTGAGTGCTCTTTTTCCATTTTCTCAATCTCATCTTTTAGTTTGTCAAGATGCTGCTTTTTGGCTTCAATCTCATGAGAAACCTCACTAATTTGCTGCTCAAGTTCTTTTATCTCCTGCTCACACTTTACCTTTTGTTCTTGCTTTTTAGCTTTCTGATCATCTAAATTTTTTAAGGTTTGCTCTGCACTTTCAAGTTTGTGTTTCAAAATAGAAATCTCAGCTTCAATCTGATTTTTTTCTTCTAAAAGTTTTCTATACTCATTGTCAAACAAGCTGTGCTGTTCTTTTAATTTTTTAAGCCTTGACTTCAAATCCAAGACCATTTTTTCAATCTCTGCTTTTGAATCTTCTAAACTTCGTATGTTTTTTTTGGTAACCTCAATGTCGCTCTGTAAGTTAGCTGTCTGATCATTTATAACCCTCATTTCATTTTCTAAAGACCCCTTTTTCTGAATTAGCTGCCCTTTTTTGTATTCACCCATTTCAACCTCTTTTTCTATACCATCAATCTCAGAAACCAAATCCTTAATTTTGTCATTTATTGACTCTTTTTCTTGATTCAAACTATATATTTCTTGACTCTTTTCTAAAATCTGCTTTTCCAAGCTATCGAGTTCAGATGCCAAATTTAAAACTTGGGCTTCCAACTCATCTTTTTCCACTTTTCTTTCAAGCAAAGAAAAGTCAGCTTTTTTTTCACCGCCAACAAAAATTCCACCAGGGTTTATAAGTTCACCAGAAAGAGTTACACATCTTGCTCTATATGAAGTTTTTCTTTGATACTCTATAGCATTGTCAATAGTATCAAAGACAAGCGTTCGCCCAGCCAATAGCTCTATAACCTTCTTAAACTCCTCTTTTGTCTCTATAAACTCATCTGCAAACCCAAGAAAACCTTCTGCTTTCACATCCTCTTTGGAAGACAAAATTGCTACTGTCTCAACAGGAACAATTGTCACTTTGCCAAGCTTTTCGCTTTTTGCAAGCTCAATAATACTCTTAGCGTCATCTTCACTTTTAACAACAAAGTGCTGAATTGCATTGCCAAGAGCTGATTCAATAGCTTTTACATACTGCCTTTTTACATTGATTAAGCTTCCAACAGTTCCATATAAGTTTATTGGCAAGTTTTTTACTCTTTTGAACACTTCTTTAACAGTTTTACTATACCCTTCTAAATTCTCCTCCATCGCCTTTAAAACATTTAGTTTCTCTTGCTTCTTTATTATCTCTCGAGAAAGTTCATGTACTTTGTTTTTTACATCTAAAAGTTGCTTTTCTTTTTCCTTTACATTTTGTTTTATGTTATCAAGCTCTTTTGACAGTCTTTCTCTCTCAGCTTCTAACTGACTTTTTTGTGATTCTTTCTCCGCCTTTATCTCATCTAACCTTTGAAGTTCATTTAAAATCTCTTTTTCTTCTTCATCTATTCTATTTTTTCTTTCAAGCAAAGCGTTTTTGAGGTGCAAAATCCCATTTAACCTTTGAGTATCTTTTTCTATCTGAGATATTTTCTCAATTAGCTCTGTCTCTTTGCTTTGAACTTCAGTTTCAATTTGAAGAATACTATCTTTTATATCTTCTAATTCTTTCAAAAGCTTGCTCTGCTTTTCGACAATCTGATTGTAAATCTGGCCTTTTCTTGAAAGCTTTTCTTCAAAATCTGATAAAACTTTTTCAGTTCCCTTACTTTCTTCATCAATCTTTTTTAAATCATCTAAGACATTTTCAAGAAGCTGGTATTTACTTTCAAGCTGTTTTTTTAAAAATTTTAGTTTTGAAGTATCCTCAGCAAGTTCACCTTTAAGCCTATTGTAATTTTCCTCAGAACTTTCAAGCTGCTGAGTCAATAAATCAAGTTGAAACTTCTTTTCGCTCAAACTCTTATCAATTTCGTGTTTGCTATTTATGAGCTTTTCAAGATCCGCTTTTAAACTTTCTAACTGTCCTGCTGTAGACTTGTAATTTTCATTTGCCAATTTATAGCTAAAAAGATACTTTTCTCTTTTTAAATCTAATAGCCTTTTATTTAGCTCTATGTATGCTTTTGCCTTTTCAACCTCTGGCCCTATTTCTTCAAGCTGAGACTTTAACTCAAATATTACATCCTGAAGTCTTAGGATGTTTTCGTGCGTATTTTTTAGCTTTCTCTCTGCCTCTTCTTTTCTGTATTTGTACTTTGTAATGCCGCACGCTTCTTCAAATATTTTATATCTTTCAAATGGCCTTGCATTTATTATCTCATCAACTCTGCCTTGTGAGATAATTGAATATCCATCTTTGCCAAGACCTGAATCAAGAAAAAGCTCGTAGATGTCTTTTAATCTACAAGCAGTTTTGTTGATAAAAAACTCACTCTCCCCGCTTCTAAAAAGTCTTCTTGTAATTACAACCTCTTCAAAATCAATAGGTAGGTTACCGGTAGAATTGTCAAAGCAAATAGAAACCTCTGCAAATCCCTGCGACCTTCTCTTTTCTGTACCGGCAAAAATCAAATCTTCAAGTTTGCCAGCACGCAAAAGTTTAAGGCTCTGCTCACCTAAAGCCCATCTAATTGCGTCTGTGATATTGCTCTTGCCACAGCCGTTTGGTCCAACTATTGCAGTAATGCCTTTTTCAAACTCTATCCTCGTCTTTTCACAAAAAGATTTAAAACCGTAGATTTCAAGCCACTTTATGTACATCTTTAGCTCTTCCCCCATAAAGATTAAAACAACAATTATTTTAGCAAAAATATTGGGACAATTCTATATTAGCGTTCAAAAGAAGAGTATTTTAGAGACAAAGTAAAAAGGCAGGATTTTAAATCCTGCCCATATTACTTGTAGTTTTTGTATTCATAATAATACTTACTAAATTATCTAAAAAGCAGGTACAACAGCACCCTGATATTTCTTATTAATAAATTTTTTTACTTCTGGAGAGTTCAATGCTTTAGCCAGTTCTTTTAGTTCAGGTCTGGATTCATCACCTTTGCGAACTGCTAATACATTGACATATGGAGAGTTAGCATTTTCAATAAACAACGCATCCTTTGTTGGAACAAGTTTTGCCTCTAAAGCATAATTAGTGTTTATAACTGCTGCATCAACATCTGGTAATATTCTTGGTAAAGTTGCAGCTTCAAGTTCAACAATTTTTATCTTTTTAGGATTTTTAATAATGTCACTTACTTTGGCTTTAATACCGGCATTCGGTTTTAGTTTTATTAATCCCGCTGATTGTAAAAGCAGCAAAGCTCTACCACCATTAGTAGCATCGTTTGGTATGGCAATTGTAGCCCCTTGTTTTAACTGACTAAGCTTTTTTACTTTTTGAGAATATATTCCCATTGGCTCAATATGCACCTTAGCAATATATGTCAAATTAAGATGATGCTCTTTTGAAAAATCCTCGAGATAAGGTATATGCTGGAAAAAATTAGCATCTAATTCTTTGTCAGCCAGTTTGAGATTTGGCTGGACGTAATCTGTGAACTCTACAATCTCTAATCTAATTCCCTTTTTCTCAAGAATAGGTTTTACAACATTTAAAATTTCTGCATGAGGCACGGGTGTTGCACCAACTTTTATGGTTATTTTTTTCTTCACATTATTCTGTGTTTGTTTTGTAGAAGTGTTTACTTGCTTAGCGCCATATCCAACAAGTGAAATTATTAAAAATCCAAATATCAAAAATGTAATCAAAATTCTCTTTCTAATAAGCGTAAGTTTTTTCATAATTAACCCCTCCATTTACAATAAATTTTAATGTTACCTATTTCTTGATAACCGTCGAACGAAAAAATCTCCTGCAAGCTGCGTCAGCTGTACCATAGCAATCAAAATTGCTACCGTCCAAAGCATTATATCAATCATAAACCGCTGGTATCCATACCTGACAGCCAAGTCTCCCAATCCTCCACCTCCTATAACACCTGCCATAGCCGAATATCCTATCAGATTTATGGCTGTAATAGTAACTCCTGAAACTATCGAAGGCAAGGCTTCAGGAATTAACACTTTTATTATAATTTGAAACGGGGAAGCTCCCATAGCCTGTGCCGCTTCAATAACACCACGGTCTACCTCTCTCAAAGCTGTTTCTGTAAGTCTACCCATAAAAGGAATAGCTGCAACTGACAAAGGGACGATAGCTGCAGTAGTCCCAATTGATGTTCCAACTATCAGTCGAGTAAAAGGCATAAGTACTATCAAAAGAATTACAAAGGGTATTGAACGAAAAATATTGACAATGGTACTCAATATCTTATTTAAAATATCATTTTGAAGTATTTGCCCCTTGTCAGTCACCATAAGGAGCACACCAAGTGGTATTCCCAGCACTGTTGCTATAAAGGTTGAAATAACCACCATGTATATAGTTTGCCATGTAGAAACTAATAACAACTGGAAAGTTTCAGACATTATCTATCACCTCCACCTCAAGCCCCAACTCTTTCAGATACCCTAAAACACCTTCAATTTTATTATTACCTCTCAGTTCAACTATAAGAGTACCATAAGGTATACCTTGAATCTGATCAATATTTCCATAGAGCACATTGATATCCATGTCAAACTTTTTTATGATACTGCTCAAGATAGGCTCAGCAGTAACCTCACCAAAAAAGTCAATCTTGATAATTTTCCATTCCAAATGGCTACGGTGGAGGTTTCTAATTTTATCTTTTAATTCCTCTGGAAGTTCAGAAAAAGTCAAAGATCTTAAGAAATTTCGAGCAATTCTTGTCTTTGGATTTGCAAATATTTCTGTAAGCAATCCTTGTTCAACAATTTGACCTTTTTCCATCACTGCCACTTTGTTGCAAATTTGTTTGACAACATTCATCTCATGCGTTACCATTACAATGGTAATTCCAAACTCTCTGTTAATTTCTTTAAGAAGATTCAAAATAGACAAAGTGGTCTCCGGATCTAACGCTGAGGTTGCCTCATCACACAAGAGTACTTTTGGATTGTTAGCCAGTGCCCTGGCTATCCCTACGCGCTGTTTTTGTCCACCTGACAGCTGCGATGGATAGCTATCTGCTTTATTAGTAAGCCCAACCAATTCTAAAAGCTCTTTTACTCTATTGTCTATTGTTTTTTTGTCCAAACCAGCGATTTCCAAAGGAAATGCTACATTTCCTTTAACAGTCCGGGATGATAAAAGGTTAAAATGTTGAAATATTATGCCTACCTTTTTTCGCATTTCTTTCAGCTCAGCAGGAGAAAGCTTTGTCATTTCAACCCCATCTATTTCTATTGATCCATGGGTGGGTTTTTCTAACATATTTATACATCGTATAAGTGTACTTTTACCAGCACCACTTGGACCTATTATTCCAAAAATGTCACCTTTTTCTATGTCCAGATTGATATTATCTAATGCTTTGATAGCTATTCCATTTGAATAGTAAATTTTTGTAAGATTTCTAATTCGAATCAACAAAACTCCTGGTCATCCAAACTGTGCACACTAGCACAAGTTTGGAAGGCTGGGCTATTTGTAGTCCGCCTTTTCAAGGCCTCCCACACCCAGCAGGCGGTATTTGGGAAGCCTTTAGCCCCTGCCCCAAGAAGCAGGAACTCGCGCCCTTCTTACAAGGGTCTCCCCACTTGCCCTGAAACCAGTATCGATTTCAGGACAGACATGTCACGCAATACCCTGTCAGGAGAGAGTGGCGTTACCACCGCTACCCTGAGAACTCGCCAGAGATTGTAGCCTATACTACGACTACCTTCGCTTGTTCCATCCAGTGGCTCAGGTAGTCTCCCTGGCTCACTCCCAGGGCTTTGTATCATCCGCATTACATATTCAATCTCCTTTATCTGCTTCTTCCTTAAGTCTACATTCTTCACCGTTTTGATTACATACTCTTTTAGTTCTTCTAAACTACTGGCATCAAGACAGCTCAAAAGCTCCATATAGTTTGACGGTATCCTCTCATTTAACCCAAGTCCCCTTCTTGCTACTACATATGCTGCAGCTACATCCTTTGTCACCATAAACTGCGGTGCGTACTTCAAAATTCCTATTACAGAAGTGTATGCAGGGTCTACTTCTATAACCTCTATCCCTTCTCGCTTTGCTAAAAGTTTTACCCTCTCTAAAAGTGACCTGTACCCAAAATAATGCCTTATCCGTCTTGATTTTCTACCTGAAAAGTCTCCTCTTCTTCCTCTGTCTTTTATGTACAGTCTTTCAATCACAATAGCTTTTCTCTTATCTTTTGCTATTTTTACAATCTCATGAGCATACTGCCACCTGTAATACTCTCTTTTATCAAAGCTGCCACTTTCAAGCTTCTCAAGTGGTATTCTGCCATATCCCAGAAACTGTCCGTGCTCATCTGTTTCTACCCATGCCACATGCCTGGGATATGCATTAGTGTCTATCCCTATAACTCCATTCGCTCTTGTTATTGCAGGCTTTGGGAAAACTTCCTCAACAGTAAAGTAGGCGTATACTACACCGCTTTTAAGTTTCAGCTCAGCAGAGTAGGGCTGTCCAGAAATACTTATCGCCTCAAGCAGTTGATTTCTATCAATATACGTTCCATCTTTTATCTTCCATCCGGGCTGTATCCTCGCATATACATACTCCTTTTCTCCTACGTTGATTCTAAGTCTTGTACAATCTTCATCTGTCTCAATCCTTGTATTGAGATTACCTTTCTTGCTCCTGTCTCCTCTTGAGTACAGATTCCCCCTCCTTTTCTCCTGCCACTCACGTTGAAGTTTCCTGTATTGATCGCCGTTTATATGCCGCCTCTTTAGCTTTTCAAAAAGCTGCCTACCACCAAAAATGACCTTCTTGGGATTTTCTCCTCTTTCTTTGCATGAGTTTAAAACACTTTTTGCTTTCATTATTGCATCATCGACGTATCGGGAATTAAGATTGAAAATTCCCTGCAGCTCTCTTTTGAGTTCATTCCTTTTGTGACCTTCAAGTAACCTCTTGTATGCATACCTCATGCATGATGACCATCTTCTCATAAGGTCCAGGACTTTTTGGTTATCTTCACTGCTGTCAAAAATTAGCTTGGCCTGAATTGTTACCATGCCTCTTTACTCCTCTTTGCTAATGAATTCTTGCTGCAAAAGATGTATACTGCCGCTATTAAATCCTCTGCCAGTTCTTTGTTTATGTCTTCTTAGTTTTCCTTCCCATTTAAAACTATAAGTTCTACCCCAAAACTTTCCATAAAAAACTTGAGATATTCAAACCCAAATTTTGCAAGTCTGTCGGAAGATTCTATTACAACTTTTGTTACCTCTCCTCTTTTGATTTTGTTTAAAAGTTTTAGTAGCCCTCCCCTGTTCTCATTCTACTGCGCTTGCTATCTCGGATATTACCTCATACTCCCATCCTTGAGAGATGGCATATTCTTCAAGTCTTCTTATTCTTACTTTTGAGATACTCCTCCTGCTTTTTTGTAGATACTCTTGCATATAAAACTACAGTCGGTTTTGGTTTTTCTTCTATCATACCTAATAGCTTTTCAATGTCCTCTTTTTTATACCTTCTTCTACCCTTTGGAGTTCTAACACCAGTAAATTAACCCCTCTTTCTCCCAGTTTATAAGTGTCCTTCAACTGATTGAGTATATTTCTTTTACTTTTTGCATACTTATTAACATTAATTTTCATCTAATTGAGATTATACCTTTTTGCATAACTATTTTCAACTGTTGCTACTTCCCCTGAGAATACTTACTATAACTTTGTTTTAATTTTATAAAACACTTTCTTTACTATGAGCTCCCATTAAGACCTATTTCTTCTGCAACACTTTGCATCCCTATAATTGTTTGCTCAATTATATAATCTAAGTCCATTTGAAGCATCTTGGCACCATCTTCTATCACTTGACGGTTAATCCCGCTTGCAAAAGACTTCTGTTTCCATTTCTTTTTTACAGAGCTTACTTTGAGGTCAAACAAACTTCGACTTGGTCTTAATATAGCAACCGCTGTAATAAGTCCAGTTAATTCATCTACTGTATAAAGCACTTTTTCCATCTTGTGAATAGGCTTTACGTCATTAACAATATTGTATCCATGACTTTCAATAGCTCTTATATATTCTTCAGGATACCCATAATTCATTAGTATCTCTCGAACTTTCTTACAGTGCTGTTGGGGATACATCTCATAATCAAGGTCATGTAACAATCCAATTATACCCCATTTTGTTACTTCTTCTTCACCAAGACCAAACAATCTTGCAAAATGTTTCATAACCGCTTCCACTGCCAACGCATGTTTAATAAGACTTTCACTTTTTGTGTATCTCTTTAAAAGCTCATATGCTGACTCTCTGGTTATTTGAGTTTCACTCATTGTGTTGCACCCCGCTTTTTTGCCTACCCCCTTAGGTATTGAAGCATGGAACACCCCAATAGGATACTGAATAGTTGTTTCAACATCGCCAATGCTTTCCACGTACAGAACTATTTTAAATACAAGCCTACCATCAAAAGGTAATAGAACAGCTCCAACTGATTTTTGTAAAATCTTATTCCTTACAGCACTATCACCATCATTGACAACTGTAAAACCAGCCAATGATTCATCATACCCACAAAGTTATTTTTTGCCGCTGAGAACAATAATATTAGGCCTTAATCCAAGCAGTCTTTGAAAATAAGCAGTTAAAGCAGTTATCCACTATAACCTTTAAATTGTTTAGTTTTGCAATAGATCTAATTGCTCTAATGTTTAAGTAACTTTCTTTATTGGATTCGATGATGGTACTTCAATAAAAATTGCGTCAACAATTAATTAACATCAAGCATCCTCAAAAAGAGCTGTTGACAGATATCTCTCACCTGTATCTGGCAGAACAACAACAATGTTCTTTCCTTTATTTTCCGGCCTCTTTGCAATTTGTGTTGCAGCATAAACAGCAGCACCAGATGATATTCCAACTACTAACCCTTCTGTCCTCGCAAGTTTCCTCGATGTCTCAAAAGCTTCTTCATTCTTTACCTTATATATCTCATCTATAATAGATATATTTAATACATCAGGTATAAACCCTGCTCCAATACCTTGAATCTTATGCGGACCAGGATTGCCCCCGGATAACACCGGCGAATCATATGGCTCAACTGCAACAACTTTCACATCTGGCTTCCTCGATTTTAAAACCTCGCCAACACCCGTTATTGTTCCACCTGTCCCAACACCTGCTACAAATATGTCTACTTGTCCATCTGTATCTCTCCATATCTCCTCTGCTGTTGTCCTTCTGTGAATTTCAGGATTGGCTGGATTTTTGAATTGTTGAGGTATAAATGAATTCGGTATTTGCGCTGCCAGCTCCTCTGCTTTTCTTACAGCACCCCTCATCCCTTCAGCACCCGGGGTTAATACAAGCTCTGCTCCCAAAGCCTTTAAAAGTTTCCTTCTCTCAATACTCATTGTATCTGGCATTGTGAGTATTAATCTGTACCCTTTTGCAGCTGCCACAAAAGCCAATGCAATCCCAGTATTACCACTCGTTGGTTCAATAATAACAGTGTCTTTGTTTATCAACCCTTTTTCCTCAGCATCCTTGATCATTGCATATCCAATTCTATCCTTTACACTTGATGCTGGATTGAAATATTCTAATTTTGCTATAATTCTTGCTTCTAAGTTATTTAACCTGTTATAGTTTGACAGCTCCAATAAAGGTGTGTTACCAATAAGGTCAGTAAGATTTTTTGCAATTCTTGCCATATTAATCACTCCTATTTTTTATTCCGAGTATTTTTATATGTTTACTCGGTTATCTTCATTTTAATATCTTAAAAAACATTTGTCAATAGATTTTAGAATAAAATTTTTGATAATTTAAATCGAAATACCAGGAATTTATTTTGAAATATTTCTCTTTCAATGTAAGAATAGCTCATAATGAAATGTTACTTTTTTCAAAAGACTGTAAAACAAATAAAAAAAGCAGGTAGTTTATTCTACCTGCCCACTTTAAAAAGTCTCCTTTGTTATCTTGCTTGGACTATGAACTTTATTGCAGTTCTTTCTTCACCGTCGATATTAATCTCTGAAAACGCAGGGATTACAATCAAATCAATCCCATTTGGTGCCACTTTACCCCTTGCAATTGCAATGGCTTTAACAGCCTGATTTACAGCACCTGCTCCTACTGCCTGAAGCTCTGCGCATCTTTTTTCTTTAATCACAGCAGTCAGAGCCCCTGCCACCTTTTGTGGTTTTGATGTAGCAGCAACCTTTAGAACTTCCATCCTTTCCATACCTCCTGAATATGGTGTTATGACAGCTTGTTCAACTATTCAGTTATATAATTCTACATGATTTAAAAAATTCCTTCTTGACAAGTAGAAAATTTTTTAAATGTCAATGCCCCAAAATTTTGTTATATCTTCTAATTATCATGTTTGCACAGGTGTTTATAATAAGTACAATCACAATCAAAAGTGTTGCTGTAGCATAAGAGTTTATCTTTGAAAGCCCTTCAGAAGAAAGGATATATAAGTGCACAGCCATTGTCCTTGCAGGGCTAAATATGCTTGTTGGAAGGTTCAAAGAACTTCCTGCAGTCAAAAGCACTGCAGCTGTCTCACCTATCGCCCTTCCAACACCTAAAATTACACCTGTCAAAATACCTGGCATTGCAGGAGGTATGACCACTTTTGCAATTGTCTGCCATTTTGTGGCACCAAGAGCAAGACTGCCTTCTCTAAAGGACATAGGAACTGTCTTTATTGCTTCTTCAGATGTTCTTATAATTGTCGGCAAAATCATTATTGACAAAGTCAGTGCACCAGACAAAATAGACCATCTAAAACCAAGAGCAATGACAAAAAAGGCAAAACCAAAAAGCCCATAGATGATTGAAGGGATTCCAGCTAATGTCTCAGTACCAAATCGAATGAGCGAGAGAACTTTGCCCTTTTTAGCATACTCTGTAAGATAGATTGCAGCCAAAACACCAACTGGTGCAGCAATAACCACTGCCAAGATTGTGATGTAAATGGTACCAACTATGACAGGGAAGATTCCCCCGCTTTTTCCCATATCTTCAGGATACTCAATAATAAACGACAATTTTATACCTTGTATTCCATTTACTACAATGTGAAATAAAATTGCCAGAAGAATAGCTATTGTTATCAATGTAAATATCCCTATAATAGTAAAGACAATGCCTTGGACTACCTTGTTTTTGTTTATCATCTTTCTTCACCAACTCTTCTTGCAATTACATTCGCAATTGTATTAAGAATCATGATAATCACAAAAAGCACAATACCAGTTGCAAAAAGTGCCTGGGCATGTTTTCCGGATGCATACCCCATTTCTATTGCAATATTTCCTGTAAGCGTCCTTACCTGGTCAAATATACCCGTTGGAATCTTAGGGCTGTTACCTGCAACCATAATTACTGCCATAGTCTCGCCAATTGCTCTTCCCATGCCCAATATTATTGAGGCAATTATTCCAGACCTTGCAGCTGGCAAAATTACTCCTTTTATAGTCTGCCAGTGGTTTGCACCAAGTGCCAAAGACCCTTCCTTATACTCCTTTGGTACAGACCTAATCGAAACCTCTGATATGTTGATAATAGTAGGAAGAATCATAATTCCCAAGATGATTGATGAAGCCAACACTGAAAAGCCTGAACCGCCAAACATTTTTCTTATAAGCGGTACAATTACAACAAGCCCGTAAAACCCGTACACAACAGAAGGAATACCCGCAAGAAGCTCAACAAACGGACGAATTAGCCTTGCAACCTTTTCGTTTACAAGCTCACCCAAAAATATTGCAGTCGCAATACCAATAGGGACACCTATTACAATTGCCCCCAAAGTTACATACACAGAGCCAATTATCATTGGCAAAATGCCAAACTTGCCACTCAAGGGCGCCCATTTTGTACCAAGAATAAAATTAAAAAGCCCATATTCTTTGATTATTGAAAAACCCTCTTTGAATATAAATACTGTTATCAACAGGACAGAGATGACAGAAACCGCAGCAGCAAGCAGCAAAATTAGTTCAATTAGGCGATTTTTCTTTAGCATCCCCTTCTTCTCCTCATTTTCAAAATTTTCTGCAAAAATCTATCTTGAATTTAATATCCAAAATCTTATTTAACTCTTATATAATGGTACTTTTCTACTATAGCCTGACCTTCGCTGCTGAGCGCAAAGTCAATAAAATCTTTTACAAGTCCTGTTGGCTTGTCCTTTGTCAAGAATAAAAATGGCCTTTGTAGTTTATACTTTCCGTTTTTGACATTCTCCTCTGTTGCCTCAACGCCTTCAATACTCACAGCCTTGACAGTTGAGTCAACAACTCCCATCGAGATAAACCCAATCGCATTTGGGTCTTGTGAAATTGACTGTTTTACAGCACCAGTTGATGGCTGCACAACCGCAGAATCTGTTATGCTTTCACCTTTCATGACAAGCTCCTCAAATGCACCGCGTGTGCCTGAACCTTCTTCACGTGTTACAACTACAATCTGAGCGTCTTTTCCACCAACATCCTTCCAATTTTTAATTTTGCCTGCATATATATCCCTTATCTGCTGAAGAGTAAGATTTTTGATGGGGTTTGAAGGGTTCACAACAATTGCTATCCCATCAATTGCTATCTTAAATTCATTCAAACCTTTTTCTTCAGGCTTCAGTTCACGCGAAGATGTTCCAATGTCAGCAACACCATCTCTTGCCGACTTTATTCCAACCGCAGACCCACCACCCTGAACCTCAATCTTTGTGCCAGGATGCTTTTTCATAAACGCTTTTGCCAAATCGTCTGCCAAAGGCTGAACAGAGGTAGAACCTGCAAGTGTTATTGACTTTTTAGAAGATGGGGCTTGGACATTTGAACTTTTGCATCCAAACAGCAAAAAGCTTAGCATACTAACTATCAAAAACAGGATAACAATTTTTTTATTCATCTTTTCACTCCTCATAAAAATTTTTACTTACAAAATATTTTTACCCTTTGCATTGATTATTATATATTTGATTTTATAATGCCAATGTTAAAACAATTTAAAATGAATGTTAAATCTATGTTAAAAACACCTTACAGCCCTTTAATATCAACAACCACCTCTTTTTCATCTGCTAAAATTCTTATTGTCTCTGTGTCTTCATATTCATGTGAGATATCTATGGCATCTAAACTGTACAGCTTTTTTAGGCGCTCAATATTTTTTTTCTTTTGACCTATGAACTTTGAGAAGTTTTTTGGATGTACAAAAATCTTAAGCTCTTTTAAGTTTTCTTCTGGCAACACACTTATCATCCTTCTAAATATTATTTCTGAATCAACAAGCTCACCAAATGAAGGATGAAAAGGTCCGCTAATTACCTTTGCGCTATAGTTTATCTCTTCTGTTGGCTGAAGACCAACCCTTATCACTTTTACATTGTGGTTTATAAAAATTTCTTTTATTTGGCTGCTAATTAGAATTGCATCCTCCAAAGATAAAGGCTGATACTCACCTTTTTTATACATCTCAGCAAGATACGTGTCCTCGATCACCAAGGTAGGGTAGACTCTTGCAATGTTCGGCTGATACTTGCATAAAATCTCTGCACTTTTTATATCTTTTTCAGCAGTTGAGTTTGGAAGACCTACCATCAGCTGTACACCCAACAAAAAATCAAATGATTTTATTAGCTTCATTGCCTCAATTGAATCTTTTGCAGTGTGCCCTCTTTTTGAGCTCTCTAAAACATCATCAAACATACTCTGGATTCCAAGCTCTATTGTCTTTACATTGTAATTTTTTAAAAATCTTAAAATCTCCTCATTTATATAATCTGGTCTTGTGGAAATTCGGATACTTTTTATTTTTTCAAAGTTTTTCGCAAGCTCAAGAAGTTTTTGTTGCATATTAAGATCAATAGCTGTAAAATTTCCTCCATAATATGCAAGCTCAATATCCTCACCCTTATTTTTGCTGAGTCCCTCTTCAATCTGGCGTCTTATTCTCTGTAAAGTCACATCCTCTTTTTCACCTGAGATTATCTTTTGATTGCAGAATATACACTTAAAAGGGCAGCCGTATTGAGGAATAAAAATAGGAAGAATTCTGTACTTCAATCCTCTATCACTCCCAGTACTTTTAGTGCCTTTAAAGCTGCCTCCTGCTGCGCTTCCTTCTTGCTACTACCATACCCTTCTGAAACCTTTCCACCCCCAATGTACAGTTCTGACTTAAACCTTTGTGGGCTATTTTCAAGATTTTCATAATCTATATATTTAATCTGTATGTTTTTCTCTTTCTGAATAAACTCTTGAAGTTTTGTTTTATAATCATAAAAGAGTTTTCCCTCAGCAGCCTTTTTTATAAACGGCTCTAAAAGGTTTATAATTACTCTACTTGCTACCTCAAGTCCTGACTCAAAAAAGATAGCACCAAACAAGGCTTCTAAAACATCCGCCCAAATTGATTTGTTGTTTTCAAAACCTTCCTTTTTTTCATTCTTTCCAAATATTATATATTCTTTCAGATTCAGCTTTTCAGCAACCTTTGAGAGTGTCTCACTACACACAATTGTTGCGCGAAGATTTGTAAGCTCACCTTCTGAGAGCCGTGGAAAATGTTCAAAAAGGTATTTGCTCACAACAAGTTCTAACACTGCATCCCCCAAAAACTCAAGCCTTTCATAGCAATTTGTGTCGTCATGGGTTGCTGACTTGTGAGTAAGTGCAAGTTTTAATAGCTCTGGATTTTGAAATTTATAACCAATTTTTCTCTCTATATTCTTCATGGTAGAATGCTCTCACCTCATGAAAGAAATATTGAAAAATTCCAAAAATATAAAATGCCCCAACCACCTGCAAAATTAATTGGGGCATTTAATATTATTCTTCATATCTTTTTAAGATAAGCACTGCATTGTGTCCACCAAATCCAAATGAATTTGTCATTGCATACTTGATACTTCTCTCTTTTCCTTGGTTTACTGTATAGTCCAAATCACACTCTTCATCTTTTGTAGCATAGTTTATAGTTGGCGGAACAAACTGGTTATAAACTGATAAAGCTGTGATGAGCGCCTCAACAGCACCTGCTGCACCAAGCCAGTGTCCTGTCATAGACTTTGTTGAACTAATTGAAAGCTTGTATGCATGCTCCCCAAACACCTTTTTTATTGCAAGCGTTTCAAACTTGTCGTTGTATGGGGTGGATGTACCGTGTGCGTTTACATAATCAATCTCCTGAGGTAAAATTCCTGCATCCTTTATCGCTTTTTGCATTGCAAGCATAGGCCCTTCGCCCTCTGGATCAGGCGCTGTTATATGATATGCATCGTCAGAGGCACCATATCCAACAACCTCAGCATAAATCTTAGCACCACGTTTTCTGGCATGCTCAAGTTCTTCCAAAATTAGTATTGCTGATCCTTCGCCCATTACAAACCCATCTCTATCCTTGTCAAAAGGCCTGCAGGCAGTTTGCGGGTCAGGATTTGTTGACATTGCCTTCATAGCACAAAATCCTGCAAACGAAAGTGGAGTGATTGCTGCTTCAGCTCCCCCTGTGATGATAATATCAGCATCTTCGCGCTGAATCATCTTAAACGCCTCACCAATTGCATGAGCAGATGAAGCACACGCTGTTACAATTGTTTCATTAATTCCTTTAAAACCATAAGTTATAGCAATATGTCCTGCAGCAATGTTAGCTATCATCATTGGAACAAAGAATGGGCTTACCCTTGATGGTCCTTTTTCTCTCAAAATGTTTGCCTGCTCTTCTAATGTTTCAATTCCACCAATTCCACTTCCAATCACAACCCCAACCTTTGTCTTGTCGACATTCTCTAAATCTAATTTGCTATCCTCAATAGCAAGCTTTGTTGCTGCAAGTGCAAAGTGTGTGAACCTATCCATTCTCCTTGCTTCTTTTTTATCTATGTAATTTGTTGGTTCGAAGTCCACAATCTCTGCTGCAACCTTTGTTGGGTAGTTTGAAACATCAAACTTTTCCACAACTTTGATACCATTTTTCCCAGATTTTATTGCACTCCAGAATGTATCTATATCAAACCCTAAGGAGGATATAACACCAAGGCCTGTTACGACAACTCTTCTTCTCAATGTAAGCAACCTCCTAAATTTTAAAATTGAATACTTTACCCCTGCTTTTTTTAAAAGCCAAAGCAGGGGCAAGTACTTTCTTATTGATGCTCTTCAATATATTTTACCGCATCAGCAACTGTTCTAATCTTTTCTGCGTCTTCATCCGGAATCTCGATGTTGAATTCCTCTTCAAGCTCCATGATAAGTTCAACAATGTCCAAGGAGTCTGCACCAAGGTCATCTAAGAATGATGATTCAGGTGTAATTTTGTCCTCTTCAATGTCAAGTTTGTCCGCTATAATCTTCTTTACCTTTTCAAAGATTTCACTGTTCACAAAAAACACCTCCAAAAATTTTGGATTTTAAAAAAATGCTCACTATAAGAATATTATTACATAATCATCCCACCGTCAACAACAATAACCTGCCCCGTAATATACGACGACAAGCTTGATGCTAAAAACAGGGCTACATTTGCAACCTCGTCAGCCTCACCAAACCGACCAAGTGGGATGGAAGAAAGCATCATTTCTTTTACCTTGTCACTTAAAACCTCTGTCATATCAGTTTTTATAAACCCTGGTGCAATTGCATTTACTCTGATATTGCGAGAAGCAAGCTCTTTTGCAAGCGACTTTGTAAGACCTATTATCCCAGCTTTAGAAGCAGCATAATTTGCTTGGCCTACATTTCCCATAATCCCCACAACTGAGGAAATATTTATAATATTACCTTCTCTTTGCTTTATCATAATTTTTGATGCTGCTTTTGCACACAAGAACGCACCTTTTAGGTTAATAGCAATTACCTTGTCAAAGTCTTCCTCATTCATTCTAAGAACCAGTCCATCTTTGGTAATGCCAGCATTGTTTACAAGAATGTCAAGTCTTCCGAACTCTTTTTCTATTTGTGAAAACATAGCATTTACTTCTTCTGAGTTGGAAACATCACACTTTATTATAAGTGCCTTGACTCCAAGTTTTTCTATCTCATCTTTCAGGCTTTGTGCCTGGGATTGGCTTGATGAATAGTTGATTATAACATTTGCACCATTTTGGGCAAACTTTAAAGCTATCGCCCTTCCAATACCCCTTGAAGCACCTGTTATTAGGGCTATTTTATCTTTTAAAAGCTGCATATCATGATTTTCCTCCTACTCTAAAATTTCCTTGTTGCTATTACAGATTCTTAATATCTTCTACCTTGTTTATATTGACAATCTTCAAATCTTTCTTTATCTTCTTAACAAGCCCACTCAAAACGTTTCCAGGGCCTATCTCAACAAATGTGTCAAAACCATCTTCTATGAGCTTATTTACACATCCTAAGAAATTGACTGTTGTATACACCTGTCTTTCAAGAAGGTCTACAATGTTGTCTTTTGACAGATACTCTGCTGTAACATTTGACAAAACAGGAATTTGAGGCTCTTTAATATAAATTTCCAAAAGGTGTTTTTTTAATTTTTCGCCAGCTCCCTTAATTAAACTGCAGTGAAACGGAGCTGAGACATTGAGCTCAATACACCTTTTTGCTCCCTTTTGTTTTGCTATCTCCATTGCAAAGTACACAGCTGCTTTATGCCCAGAGATGACAGTCTGGTCAGGTGAGTTTATATTTGAAATCTCAACAATGCCTTTGCTGCTCGCTTCTTCGCAAACCTCTTTTACAGCATCCAGCGAAAGTCCAATCACTGCCGCCATTGTGCCAATATCCTCTGGTACTTCATTTTGCATATACTCGCCCCTTTTTGAAACAAGCCACACTGCAGTTTTAAACTCAAAACTTCCTGCAGCAACCAAAGCTGAGTACTCGCCCAAGCTCTGACCAAAAGCAGCCTCTGGCTTTATTTTGTCTTTCACAGCTTCATATATGGCGATTGAAGTTGTCAAAATTGCTGGCTGTGTAATCTTTGTAAGTTTTAGCTCTTCTTCTGGTCCATTGAATATGATGCTCTTCAAATCAAAGCCAAGCGCTTCATTTGCCAAATCAAAGATTTTTTTTGACTCATCAAAGTTTTGGTAAAAGTCAAAGCCCATTCCAACAAACTGCGCACCTTGACCAGGAAACATTACCGCAACCTTTCCCATTTACTTTTCGCACCTTCCCTTTCTATACCCATTTAATAACAGTAGATGCCCATGTCAAGCCACCACCAAATCCAACCAAAACAACCTTATCGCCTTTTTTTATCCTTCCTTCCTCTATTGCTTCATCAAGAGCGATAGGAATTGACGCTGCAGAGGTATTGCCATACTTGTGAAGGTTTACAAAGACCTTTTCCATAGGTATTTTTAATCTCTTTGCAGCACTTTCAATTATTCTTATATTTGCTTGATGTGGAATAAAAACATCTATATCAGATGAGCTGAGTCCTACCTTCTCTAAAACTTTTTCTACTGCATATGGCATAATCTTGACTGCAAATTTATAGACCTCATTACCTTCCATATAGATTTTTCTAAAGTTTGGATTTTCTTTTACCTGTGAATAAGTCACATCACTCAGTCCAAACGCATGACAGTGAAGCAAAAGCCCGTTTTCTCCGTCGCTTCCAAGCTCAAATCCTAAAATACCTTTCTCCTCACTGCTACTCAAAATTGCAGCACCAGCTCCATCACCAAACAAAACACATGTTGACCTGTCAGACCAGTTTGTTATTTTGGAGAGCGCTTCTGCTCCTATCACAAGTGCGTTTTTGCAAAACCCGTTTTGGATAAACTGTGTAGCAATTGCCATGGAATAGATAAAACCGGAACACGCAGCTGAAATGTCAAAAGCAAATGCATTTTTTAGTTTTAGCTCTTTTTGAACAAGGCAAGCTGTTGAAGGAAAAAACATCTCAGGTGTAACCGTTGCAACAATCACAAGGTCAATGTCATCTGGTAAAATACCTGCCTTGTCCATTGCATTTTTGGCAGCTCTCACTGCCAGATCAGTTGTGGAAGTTGTGCCATCAACAATCCTTCGCTCTTTTATACCTGTCCTTTGAGTTATCCATTCATCTGAAGTGTCGACCATCTTCTCTAAGTCATAATTTGTAAGAATTCTGTCTGGAACACATTTTCCAGTTGAAAGAATCTTGACATTTTGCCCCATCTTTAGACCTCGCTTTCGGCTGTGATTTCTTCTTTAAGTAACGTCAGGACATCATTTTCATAAAATGTTTTGGCTTGATTTATACCATTGAAAATAGCCTGGCCGTCAGAAGAACCATGACATTTAATGATAATTCCATCTATACCTAAAAGAGGAGCTCCTCCTACTTCCTTGTAATCATACTTGCCTTTTAATTTTTTTAAATATGGTTTTAACAAAAGTCCACCTATTTTAGCTTTAAGGCTCAGCTTTGCTATGTCCTTTAATATATCAAAAAAGAGAAGTCCCATACCTTCTGTGAGTTTCAAAACAATATTTCCTACAAATCCATCACAAACAACTATATCAGGCGGTGAAAATGGCAAATCTCGTGCCTCCACATTGCCGACAAAATTGATATTCTTTGCATTTTTCAGAATTTCATAAGACTGTTTAGAAAGGTCATTGCCCTTTGTCTCTTCTGTGCCTATATTCAAAAGTCCTACTGTAGGGTTATTTTTACCAAGGACTTTGCTGGCATACACAGTTGCCATCTGGGCAAACTGCAGAATGTTAATAGGTCTGCAATCTGTGTTAGAACCGACATCAATTAAAAGATATTGGCCACTTTTGTAAGGAAGTTTTGTGGTAAGTGCAGGCCTGTCTATACCTTTAATTCTACCAACTATCAAAAGCCCGCCCGCCATGAGCGCACCTGTGCTGCCAGCTGAAACAAATGCATCTATTTGCCTTTCTTTTAAGTATTTTAGTCCAACAACAATTGATGAGTCTTTCTTTTGCCTTATCGCTTTCACTGGCTCATCTTCAAACTCTATCTTCTCTTTGCAGTCAACTATTTCAACTCTTGAAAGGTCTTTTATCCTATTTACACACTCTTTCTCAATCACACTTTTATTCCCGAAAAGAACAACGTTGTCTTGACCATTTTGAGCAAGATATATCGCAACTCCTTCAATAACCGAAGATGGTGCATTATCTCCGCCCATTGCATCAATACCTATCTTCATAAGACTTACACTCCTGTCTGGCCTGTTTCTTTGTTTTCGTCATTTATTGCAACAAGAATAAACTTGCCTCTAAAGACCTCTTCATTGTTCCTTTTGATAAATACCCACACAATATACTTGTTATTTCTCTTTTTCTTAAGCTCAGCCCTGGCAACAAGCCTGTCGTTAGCAAAGACAGGCGTTTTGTACTTGATATTTGCAATACCAATGAGTGCTGCTTTTGCATCAATCACAGACATTGCAATGGACTCTGCAAACGCATAGATATACTGCCCTTTTACCATCTGAGAATTTGAAAATGTCATCCAAAGCTCTGGCTCAAAGGTAGCAATAGCATAACTGCCAAGCTCTATGTCAATTATCTCACCAACAACATCCCGCGGTGAGATAGTTTTGAGCTTTCCAAGACTTTCTTTGGCCATCTCTTTTATTCTTTCTCTTACCTCTTTGATGTCCAAAATAGCCCTGTCGAGCCTAATTGTCTGTACAGAACAACCAAACTCCTCTGCAAGTTCCTCATCTGTTATAAATGGATTTTCTTTTATCCTCTGCAGCAGCAACCTGTGTCTTTCCTTCCTGGATAACTTTGCCATATTTTTATCACCATGATTTAATATTTGATATTAATATCAGGTATTAAATTCTTATGCCAATATTATATAAAAATATGACCTAATTTTCAATAACAAAAAAGCCACTTTTTGAAAGTGGCCAAAGAAAATGCTTTAAATCTTTTCTAATTGACTCAATTTCTCTTTATAATCTTTAGCATTTACAATTGTGACAAGATAGTTATAAAAATCTTTTCCAATATCTTCTCTTGAAAGTGCAATCTCAACTGTTGCCTGCAAGAATCCAAGTTTGTTTCCAACATCATATCTTTTTCCTTCAAACTCATAAGCGTACATAGCCTCTTTTTTGGAAAGCTCTCTTAAGGCATCAGTTAGTTGAATCTCACCACCGACTCCTTCTTTAGTATGCTCCAAGATGTTTAAAATCTCTGGTGTGATTATGTATCTTCCCAAAACAGCAATATTTGAAGGTGCTTCTTCTTTCTTTGGCTTTTCAACAAGGTCTTTTACCTTGTAAATTCTCTCTTCAATCTGCTTTCCTGCAACAATTCCGTATTTGCTAACATCTTCTTCTGGTACCTTTTGAACACCCAAAATTGTTGTCCTATACTCTTCATATACCTCAATTAACTGTTTTAAACAAGGCTTGTCTGATATTATTATGTCATCGCCTAAAAGCACTGCAAAAGGCTCATTGTCAATAAAAAGCCTTGCACAGTACACAGCATCACCCAAACCTCTTGGCTCTTTTTGACGGATATAATGGACATTGTAATCTGCAATCTTTCTTATCATCTGAAGGCTATCAAAGTCTTTTTTGTTCTCAAGAGCAACCTCAAGCTCAAACGACTTGTCAAAATGGTCCTCTATAGCTCTTTTGCCGCGCCCTGTGACTATTAAAATGCTCTCTATTCCCGATTCTAACGCTTCTTCAACTATATACTGTATTGTGGGCTTGTCAACAATAGGAAGCATCTCTTTTGGCTGGGCCTTTGTTGCAGGTAAAAACCTTGTTCCAAGTCCTGCTGCAGGAATGATTGCTTTCTTTATAAGCTTTTTCATTTTTCTTACCACCCTCTTAAAATTCTTTGTGGAGAATAAAATTTTAAACTTTTTAGCTATTATTATACCATAATTTACAACAAAAAAATAAAGCACGACCATAAAATAAATTGGCCGTGCTTTATTTTCTCACTTATTCTTCATCTTCTTCATCATACATGTCAAAATCTTCATCGTCAAAGCGGGACTGGAAGATTTCAAATACGTTTTCAAGCTCTTCCTCATCTTCTACACCAACATAAACCTCTTCGCCATCTCTATCTTCGATTCGCAAGATGATGACTTCTGCCTCCTCATCTTCCTTTTCAATCTCCTCTAAAGGAAGAAGGACTATATAGTCATTGCCATTGTAATTGACCTTATCAAGCATTTCAAATGATATCTCTCTTCCTTCCTCATCTACTAATGTTACAACATTGTCTGCAAACATATCCATAAAATTTCACCTCTTTTCTAAATATAAATTATTGTAGTATAAAAATTGGCACATGTCAACATGAAATTCACCTACACTATATTATCCCCACCAAATCTCATCATAACCATCATTCTCATCCTTTGGCCCTTCGTAAAAGTCTACAAAGCAAGTCTTACCAGTAGCCGTGTCAATCAGCTTTAACCTGAACATAAAATCTGGATGCTCTATCTTATTAACTGCATCGTAATCATAGCCATCTTCTTTGGCAACCTCAAATCCGTACGCTTTTAGGTCAGATATAACCTCTTCAATCTCCCTCTCAAAGTCAATGTCAATTTCAGGAATATTGCCTTCTTTCAAAAGCTTTGCAACCTCTTCAATCTCACCTGTTTGATATCTAAAGCCTCTTTTTATCATCTCAAAACTACCCCTTTTCTAAAGATGGTTTCATTTTTTTAACAATATAATGATACCCTCATTTAACTTTTGTTAAACAGATTTATTTTTAAAATATTCAATGGTTTTTGCAAGCCCTTCTTTTAATGAATATTTTGGACTCCATGAAAGCAGACTTTTTAGTAAACTGTTGTCAAGCGTGCTGTGCTGAATATCCCCTGCTCTTCTTTGTGCATACACAGCATTTTTTTGATATCCTGTCAAATTCGAAATCATTTCAAATAGCTCATTTATAGAAACTCTTGTATTTGTACTCAGATTAAATGTACCCTTTATCGGATTTTTAAGTGCAAGGCAATTTGCTTCAGCAACATCTTCTACAAATATAAAATCTCGCGTTTGATTGCCATCACCAAAAATCAGAACATCTTTGTCATTTTGCATCCGCTCGCAAAATATTGAAACAACTCCACCTTCTCCAAATGGATCTTGCCTTGGCCCATAGACATTCGAATATCTGAAGATAACATACTCAAATCCGTAATTTTGTGCAAATCTTTCTATATACTTCTCTGCCGTGAGCTTAGATATCCCGTAAAATGACATCGGGTTTTTGGGGTGATTTTCATCTATAGGAAGATACTGAGGCTCTCCATAGACCGCAGCTGATGATGCATAGATAAACTTTTTTACCTTGTACCTTGCACAAAAACTCAACAGATTCAATGTCCCTAAAATATTCACGCTACAGTCTAAAAGTGGGTCTTCCATTGACTTTGTCACACTCACCTGTGCTGCCTGATGAATACAATATTCAATTTTATTCTCTTTAAATACATCTTCTAAGTTATCTCGGACATCAACTTTATAAAACTTAGCTTTTGGATTTATATTTTCAACATTTCCTGAAACCAAGTTGTCAACAACACACACATCATAGTCCTTCTCAATCAGCTTGTCTACAATATGTGAGCCAATAAAGCCTGCACCACCTGTCACAAGTACAGCCAAAAACTTACACTCCTTTTTTTAAAAAATCATAAAAAAAGTATATCTCTAATTTAACTTAATTGCAAACTCTGATATAATATAAAAGTGAGAAATTTCAAAGGAGGCTTTGTTAATAAATAAAATGAATACAAAAAGGATTCTTCTTTACGGTTTACATATTCTCAAAAACCATTTTTTAACAACAATCATCTTCATTGCATTTATGTATTTATATTTTTCGCTTTTTAGAGGTACTATTTCCCAATTAATTAGCGGAATTGTTATCTCTATATTGTATTTGTATGGAAACTTTTCAAGCGGAAGATATCATGCAAAGAAAAGAGATGCTCTGCCTTTAAGTGCTGCTATACTGTCAATCATCATTGCTACAATTCCAAGTATAGTTTTTGCTTACCTTGCCTCTATAAATGTGTCTTTAAATGACAAAGGTCTTCTTAAAACACACTGGCTGAATGTAGTATATAGGCTCTGGAACTCACCATTTATTGGAATTTTCTCATACGCAGATGAGGTTGCCAAAAACATGCATTCAAAATCTCCAATTGTGATTTCATACTGGATAGTAGTAGCTTTTTTGCCAGTAGCCTCATTCTTAGGCTATGCAATTGGAATCCTTGAGGCAAAAGGAAAAGTCAAACTTCCTGAATACTCTCTATTTCCAAAAAAGAAAGGCCAGAACAAAAAGCAAGGTAAAACCGGCAAATCCTATTAATGTACCAATTGCAAGGTTTACAATGTTAAATCCAATGTGAAGCCCGTATGGTTCAAATAATAAATTAAAAAGTACAATAAAACAGCAAGTGAATAAAAATCTAATTAGAAAATCCAATATCTTCATTTTGTAATCTAATATCTTCCTGAAGAAATTAGTTCCTTTAATCTATTTTATGTAAAACTAAAAATAAAAAGAACCCTCTTTTTTATTGAGGGTTCTTTTTTAGGAGTTTATACAAGTAGTTTAGCCACTTCTCAGCAAGTATCTGTTGATAGATGGCAATCTCAATCAAATCCTGGTCTGAAGAGTAGTTAAAAAGAGTATTTGCACCCTCTAAAAGTCCTTTTACGTATCTGAGTAAGTACTCGTAATCCTTTTCTTTTCGGTTTTTAATCTGCAAAAGCAATTCCACATCAGATACCTGGTTTGAGATAATACTTAAAACTTCCATATTCATCTTTTAAAAAATACCTAAAAATATTTCTTTTATATATTATGCACCAATATTTGCTTCGATATAACACTAAATCTCTTTTCTTCCTTCAATTGCTTTGAGAATTGTTACCTCATCTGCATATTCAATATCGCCACCAACTGGAATACCCCTGGCAATTCTTGTCACTTTAATACCCATTGGTTTTATAAGTCTTGCTAAGTATGATGCAGTTGCTTCACCGTCTACATCTGGGTTTGTAGCAATTATTACCTCTTTTACATTAGTATCAGCAAGTCTTTTAAGAAGAACATCAATTGTCAGCTGTTCAGGGTATTTGCCCTTGAGCGGTGATATTGCCCCATGCAGTACATGGTAAAGTCCTTTGTACTCTTTTACCTTTTCAAGGGCTACAACATCCTGAGGCTCCTCAACAACACAGATTACACTCCTGTCTCTTTTATCGTCACTGCATATATGACAAATATCACCTTCTGTAAAGTTGCAACATATCTTGCACAGTTTTGTGCTATTTTTAGCACTTAAGATTGCCTCTGCCAATGCTTTGACATCTTCATTTTTCATATTAATTATATAAAAAGCAAGCCTCTGTGCAGTTTTTTGGCCTATACCGGGCAGCTTTTCAAGCTGTTGGATAAGTTTTGATATAGCATTTTCTTTTGCCTGCATATTATATCAACCTCATCTTAAAAAAGACCTGGAAACCCAAAACCTGCTACCTTTTGCATCTCTTCTTCTATCATTTTTTCAACTTTTCTAATTGCCTCATTCACACAGGCAACTATTAAATCCTGAAGTGTTTCAATGTCATCTGGGTCAACAACCTCTGGTGAAATCTCAATACTTTTAATCTCCTTTTTACCATTTATAACAACCTTTACAGCACCGCCACCTGCAGTAGCTTCAACTTCTCTTTGGTTTAGCTCTTCTTGCAGCTTTTCTATCTCCTCTTGCATCTTTTTTGCCTGTTTTTGAAGCTGATTTATGTTAAAACCGCCACCAAGTCCCGGAAACCTGTTTTTTGCCATCTTCTTTTGACCTCCTCATTTTTTTGCTGTAACTTCAATATTTAAAAATACTCATATATTATACAACAAAAATTTTGGACCCTTCCACATCTTTTTTTACAACTATCCTCTGGTCAAACGCGTCCATCAAATCCTCAATATGGGTTATTACAAGTATTGTATCAAACTGGTCCTTGATTTGATTTAAACACTCTATTATGTGGTCTTTCCCTTCTTCATCTTGTGACCCAAAACCTTCGTCCAAGATTAGCATTCTAATTGAAGCACCTGCTCTTTTTAAAAGTACCTTTGCAAGAGCTATCCGAATAGCAAAGTTGATTCTGAAAAGTTCGCCTCCAGAAAAAAGTTCATAGTTTCTTGTGCCGTTTATATCTGAAATCTCTATCTGAAGTGTCTCTATTGTCTTACCAGAGGCCATTTCTTTTTGTGTTTTAAAGTCGATTGAAAAAGCTCCATTTGTCAAAAGTTTTAAAAGCCGGTTTGCCTCATCCCTGACAAGTGGCAGCGTGTTCGCAATTATCTCATTTTTAATTCCATCAGGACCAGTTATGTCAATGATGATGTCATAAATCTCTATTTCTCTTTTTATTCCTTCTATCTCTTTTTCAAGAACAAGCAGTTTTTCTTTTGCCTCTTTGACTTGGCTGAGTTTCTGTTCAAAAATGCCTATTTCTTTTAAGACAGAGTTTAAATCTTCTTGAAGCTGATTGATTTTGGTCTCATAACTATTTATATCTGATTTAATCTTTGTAAGTCTTTCGTTGGATGATTGAGAAAGCATATTGAATAATTCTTTGTCTATCTCTTGAATCTTTTTTAAAAGTTCGTCTTCTTCCTTTTGATATTCAAGCATATTCTTTTTCAGGTTCTCTGCCTTTACCTTGTTTATCTCTATTGTCTTTAGTAAATTTTGATATACCTCAAGCTCTTTTACCTTTTGTAAAAGAGCATTGTAATATTCCTCATTAAAGTTTAATCTATCAAGTTCATCCTTTAAATCTTTCAGTTTTAACTCAAGCTTTATTATTTCCTGCTCACAGACTTTTATATTTTGTTCATCGTGAAAAATTGAGTCTTGTAAGTTTTTGATATTTTGTTTTTTTTGCTCTACCTTTGCCTTTAAATTTTCGTATACACCATGAAGCTTCTTCTCTTTGGTGCGCAAAACCTCTTCTTGTTTTACCTTTCCTTCAAGCTCATGATACTCTTTTTTAAGGGTTGATAGCTTTGCATTCAACCTTTCTTTCTTCTCTTTGTACTCCTTTCCTTGAGATGCTATCTCTCTTTTAATATGCTCCGTTTCCTCTTCGCCATTTATTTCGCGCAAACATACAGGACATTTTCCTTTATTTGACTCAATTAACTTATAGTTTGTTGCAAGTTCTTTAAGCTTATTATCAACTACCTCAAAAAACTTCTCAAGCTTTGTAATCTCCTCTCTTTTTACTTCTAATTCTTGCTTTAGTCCTTTAACCTTCTCAAGCTCTTTCTCAACGTTGGAAATCTCAATTTCTGATTTTTTTAACTCTTCTTCATACTTAGTAAGCTCCGAATTTTCGTTGCCAAGCTTTGCAGTAGTCTCTTTCACAGATTTTTCAAATATTTTTTTCTGTTCTATTTTCCCACTTATCTCTTTTTCAATAAGTGCTATGTCATTTTTCAGTTTTACAATTGTATCATAGTCTTTTTTAAGAGCTTCTAAATTGTTTTTGAGAGCCTCATATTCTCTTGCTTTTAAAGTTATTTCAGGCTCACTTTTTAACTCATCTTCTATCTTTGAAAGCTCTTTTTTGCTATCTTCAATCTTTTGTTTTATACTTTCATGTTTTCTTCTAATTTCCTCTCTTTCTCTTTTCTTATCTTCAATGATTTTGAGATTCTGCTCTATTTCATATTTTTGAAATACAAGATTATTTAGCTCATTCTTAAGGGCATCTAACTCGCCTGTAATCTTCTTTGATTTTTCTTCAAGCTCTAAGATAGATGTTTTGATACTTTCTTCTTCAGAAGTAATTTTTATCTTCTCTTCACTTTCCTTGATTTTAAGATCAAGCACTACCTTTTTTTCTTTCCTCTTTTCCTTTGCAAGCTCATTTATTCTGTCATACACGCTGAGGTTCAAAATCTTAGCTAAAATCTCGCGCCTTTCCTCTGGTGATGATAACAAAAAGTCTTCTGTTCGTTTCTGAGAAAGGTATGCCGAGTGTAAAAATACGTTAAAGTCTATCCCTAAAATCCTTTCCAGCCTGTTTTGTGTCTGGGTATAGTTCGCTTCACTAATTGGAATCAGCACATCATTTTTTTTGATAAAAAGAGAAAGATATTTTTTCCCTCTTCTATCAAGCCTTCTCACAACCCTGTACACAAGCTTATCTATCTCAAACTCAAATTCAACTTGCATGTAATCTTTATGTGAGTTTATATACTCTGTCTCTGAGATTTTGCCCCGCTTGCCAGTCTGAAGCCTTTCAAATTCCCCAAAAAGTGCCCATGCAATTGCCTCTGCAATAGAGGACTTTCCATTTCCATTTTTACCTACAATACACGCAACCTTGATATTTTTAAAATCAATCTCATTGAAACTTTCCCCATATGATTTAAAATTCTCAATCTTCAAGTAAAGTGGTCTCAAAAATTGACCCCCCAACTTTTTTTAGTCTCCTTGTGCCTCTTCAAACAAGGATTTAAATGTCACAACTACCTCATCTTTGTTTTTTATATCCTTATACTTTGGGCTTGCAGCCAAAAACCTCTCAAATGCAAAAATAGGGTCTGATTTTTCATCAACCTCGACAATTCTAAAATCTCTTTTGGTATCTGTGACCTCTACCTCAATCGGTGCTAAAATAAAACAAATATCTTTCAAGTATTCTTCTACCTTGGTCAAACTAAGTCTTTCCTTTAGCAAACTTTGTGTCCTTATTATAAGCTTTACAACTGATGCTTTAATGTTTGCAGACGAGTTTCCTTCTAATTTCTTTATTTTTTTGTCTATCTCTGAAATGAGCACTTTTTCTACATCACTATCTGCTTCAAACAAATCAATTTCAAGTTGATAAAAAGGCCTGACAACAACAGGCTTAAACTCAAACCAAAAATTTTCCCTGTCTATTTCAAATACTACAAAACCTTTTTGGTCTTGTGCTTCTGAAAAGTCTATTCTGTCAGGCGAGCCACAGTACACAACTGCCGGGTCTTTGGAATTTAAAATTTGGGGCTTGTGAATATGTCCAAGAGCAACAAACTTAAGTTTTGGATGCAAAAGCACAGAAAGTGGCACCTTTACATCTTTTCCTATCATAATCATTCTTTCACTGCCAACTTCAGCTTCATTGACTGTAAAATGGCCTGCCAGGATTGTTGGTATATCATCTTTTGAGGAGTCTAAAACCTCTTTCAATTTTTCTTCAAAAAAATTTGCAACGTTTTGTTCAAGCTGCTCAATCTTTTCAGGGATTGTTTTATCTATAAATCTTTCAAGGTAAAGGTATGGTACAGCTACAACTCTGAGTTTTTCACCCTTTATATCAAAAACCCTTGTTTCAAAAAGCTTATCCATCACAACAATATTTTCTTGCTCGAATATTTCAAAAACCTTGACTGAATGATGTTTTGCTTCAAACGGGTGCATGTCATGATTCCCAGGGACTATTACAACCAATACGCCTTCTTTTGCAATCTCAACAACCCTTTTGTAGAACATATTTCGCAAGGTAGAGTTTGGTTCTCTGTCTTTGAATATATCACCAGTGATGAGCAAAAGGTCTATATGGTTTTGTTTTATATACTCTAATATTCTATCAAATGTCCTGAAAAAATCATGAACACGCGACCCCAACCCATCTGGAGTCTCTTTGCTATATGTTGTCACACCAAAATGAAGGTCTGCTGTGTGAACACCTCGTATTGGCATTAATATTTCACCCTTTATTACAAGACTTTTTATTAATACTCCATATCTTTCAAAAACTCTTCAGAGGCTTCAAGTGCCTTTCTGTAATTGTCTTCAACATCACTCTTTGGACTGTAAATCGAAACAAAATCATAAAAGCTCTGGTCATATCCTCTTGTTTTAATTGCAATTGGCATTGGAACAGCATGACCAATCACAAGTGCCTGCTGTTTTGAGTCAAGAGACTCAACAATAGCCCTCAGTTGTTTGCTATTTTTCATGCCAGCAAGTGCACTTGCAATGTCCGCTTCATCAGAAAGTGCCAAAATCACCCTTGTACCTATTTGTGAGGCAATCTCACTGTCTATCTGAGATGGACGCTGGTCTATGCACATAAGACTTACCTTTGCCTTTCTCATCTCTCTTGCTATTGTGCCAAATATTGTCTGTTTTGCAACATCCGGTGATAAAAATCTGTGTGCTTCCTCAATTGCAATCACAAGCGGTCTTGGTGCTGGATATTTTTTTCTGTTTGATATATGCTTTTCATACATCTCCATGTATTTATTGTAAATTCGTCTTGACAACACGTTTGTGACAAATAAGTAGTTTAGAAGCTTGTCTCCTTTGCCAAATGTTATGTCAACGCTAATACCTTTTTGAAGATAATCAAGAATTATATCAATAGAATTTGTTCCAGGACTTCTGTCGTACTTAAGATAAGGAAGCTCTTTTAATACAGAAAGCTTTCTTATAAGCGCTAAAAGTGAACTCCTGTTGACAATAGCCTCACTGTCTTTAAACTCCTCAGCAAGCTCTTCACCATTTACCAAGATTTCTTGAAGCCAATGTCTTCCTTGTGCCTCTAACCTGTTTTTGAGTGCAATCATCACCTGCTCAGCTGTTTCATTTAAGTTTAGCTCCTCTGAGATTGATAAGATGTCATCAACCTCAACATCTCTTACATCAATCTCAATAGGAAGCACTCCTGCCCTGTTTACTGAGCTGCTTTCAATTGTCATTATCTGCATTCTGCTTCCAAAAAGGCTTTTTAGACCTTTTACATGATGATTTTCCTCATCAACACTATCTGGACCGTGGTCTGAGTGCGCATCAAATATCAGCAAAGAGGCTTTGTCAGAAAGAATAATTCCTGCCATTATAAGCCTTGCAATAAATGATTTTCCTGTACCTGTTCGACCGTAAATGCCGCTGCTTCTTTCAATAAACCTGTCTATGTCAATACACACCTGCGTATTTTCGTCCATGTCCAGAACACTTCCGATAGGGAAAAAACGCTTTGGGTCTTTTTCAAAACTTCCAAATACATCTGTTATGTCATCATATGTTGCCTTTCTCACGCTTGATGCATGAAGAGGAATATTTCTAATTGGCTGATTTTTACCGTCTTGCAAGTCAAATGCAAGCACAGGCTGAGCTTTAAATATTGTGTAAATTGAAGTTCCTCTTGTGATTCTATTTAAAAGTGAGAATTCAGTACCCCTTGGAAGCTCAGTTAAAGACTGCTTATTCATACCTTCTATGACCATATCAGTGAGCATACAATAGTACTTTTTCTTTTCTGTTTGGCTGACCAAGATGCTACCTATTCTTGTATCCTCAATGATAGAATCATCTTCAACCTTGATTGCAAGCCCTTCTAAAAATGAGCCGCCTATGACTTTGCCAATCCTTTGCTCAGTATAAACCTTTTCTGGCATCTTTCATTCACCCTTTTTTGTTATAAATGAGAAATTAAATTTTCCAGTCTTTCAACAATAGGAGTAAGAAGATTTAAGTCATACTTAAGATATGCGTTGAGCTCTTTTCCCATATGTTCTATGTACTCATAATCCCTTTCTCTTGCAACATAGGCAAAGTAAAGCATCCATGGAATTACCTCAACAACGTCAACATCCTTTGCCTTTATAACAGAGTTTAGAAATAAACTACTTTGTGTTGCCAAAAGGATATCATTTTTGTCTGCCAACTCAACCATTGTGTGAAGCCTTATACTTCTGTCCGGAAGGCAGTTTATAAATTTGCCATTTGATATAAAGCCAAGGATTATGCACTTAAAATAACCTTTTAAAATCTGCTCAAGCTGTGGATAAAACCTTTTTAGCTCTTCAGCTGTTTTCCACAAAGCCCGTGGATATCCTTCTTGTGATATACTTCCTATGTCATACCTTGTAACACACCCCAAGACCTTGTAGTTATCAAGATCAAATCTTATAAACTGGCCGGCTGTAGGAATATTGTTAAGGTCCTTTGCCTCACATGTAATCTGAGTAAAAGAAATGTCAATTATCTCACCAACTGTCATCACCAGCACAACTCCTTTTTTATACTATCCTTTTGACTTTGTTATTCTTCTTCGCGGAATATGGCAAAATAGCATCTCTAACCCCCAAAAGCATATTTTCTATGGCTGCTTTGTCCTGATGTGAGATGGTAGAAAACTCATGAGCATGTGTGAGTGATATAGGATAACCAAACCCAATCTGGCACTGGTGATATATTGCACCAATGCATTTTTTGAGCCATTTTTCATCCTTTGCCACATAAACAGGGATCTCTATTCGCGCAATCTCATAGCCAGTTGCAAGGTAAACAAAGGCAATATCTGTGTCTTCAAACTCGTCAAATGCTCTTCCTAAGGTGTAAAATACATTAGAGTGCTGCCCACTTCTCAGGTGTGAAAACAAAAACACATCTCTTATTCTCTCTATCTTTTCACAATTTTCCTTTTCTTCTCTGCTGCACTCCTTACAATCAATCCTCATCTTCTCACAGTTATATATCCTATAAAGATTAGAAATAATGGAGTTCTTTGGCATTGAGATAAAACCACAAACTGCTATGTTTTTTTGTTTTGCCAAACTAAAAATCCTTTCAAGCTCAAGATTTGCTCTTCTGCCAAAGCGCAAACCCTGCCTGTCTTGTGTCCAGTCAATGAGATTTCCATCATAAAGAACAAGTCTTAGCTCGTTTTTTGGTATAGAGTTTTCAACATACTCTAAAATAGCCATGTATTCTTTCGTCTGCCTTTCTCTTGAGACTTCTGATGAGCTTTTGATTACCTGAGCTTCTTTTCTTGAGTAAAGCTCTTCGTCAAGGTAAATGTAAGGATATGTTTGATAATTAAAACTGCTATTTTCATTGTCATAAGCAATTTCTACACAGGCAATGTTCAAAAGGTAGTAAGGCTGTGAGATATGTCTGTCAATCTCTGTATTACTGCCATCCACCGCAAATACCTCATAACTTGTCTGAACCTCACAAGAAAAACCCCTCATGAATTCATCAAAATTGCTATAATATGGAAGACAAAATAAGATTTCGTTTTTCTCGTCCTTCCTTGGAATTTTAGAAAGCACCTTTTCTACCTTTTGCTTATCTAAAAACCTTAAAAAATTAAAAACCTCTCGAATATTTTCTTCTATCTCTTTTTCTTTTTGCAATATTATATTTCTCTTTTCACTTATTTGCTGAGCTAAATTGTGTAAATCTAACATTTTCTCACATCCACTATATTTAATGTGATCGATCACTATCAATCACTTAAGATTATATCATTATAAATAAAATTTATCAAACATTTATTCGTGTAATAGAACAATAGCGTAAGCTGAAACTCCTTCTTCTCTTCCTTCAAATCCCAAACCTTCTGTTGTTTTCCCTTTTATGTTTACTTGAGTTTTTTCAATATTTAAAGCCTTTGCAATGTTTGTCTTCATCTCATCTGTGTATGGAGAAATTTTGGGTTTTTGGGCTACTATGGTTGTATCTATGTTAATTATACTCATACTCTTATTTTCCAAGAGTTTTGAAACTTCTTTTAAAAGGATGATACTTGAGATATCCTTGTATTTCATATCAGTGTCAGGGAAAAGTCTTCCAATATCATTTTCGCCCATAGCACCAAGGATGGCATCAATTATTGCATGAATCAAAACATCTGCATCAGAATGTCCTAAAAGCCCTTTTTCAAAGGGAATCTCAACACCACCTAAGATTAGTTTTCTTTTTTCAACAAATCTGTGAGCATCATATCCAATTCCCACTTTAAACATTTGCTTTAAACTCCCCTTTCAAATATTACAATTCCTTCTTTTAAGATTTTATTTTTGAAGACTTCATTTTCCAATTTCTCAAGTTCAACTAATTGACACTCCCAATCCCCTGAAGGGGATGGGATTCTTAGCAGCTCGTTTCAGGCTGCCTTCCATGGAGCATTTGATACTCCATGGCCACAGAGGTGTGGTTTAAATCTCACACCTCTGACGGGTGCCAATCCCGCTACTACTTGGGATTCTCTCCCAAGATACCTCCACCAAATGTTTATCGCTCCCACTCCGTCCCTGTGATATCTAAATCCACAACTCCTGCATTCATAGTTGCGACCAACTGGATGATTTTTGCTACCACATACAGGACAGACCTGACTCGTATATTCTTCTGGAACAAGTTCCACTTCAATCCCCAGTAGCTGTGCTTTGTAGGTTATCATCTCCACCATCTTCCTGAAACACCACTGATGAATTTTTTGATTAAATTTATCGTTCCCTTCTACACGTTCTCGAATATTTGTAACATCACCAATCACAATAGTCCCAATTCCTTTCTGCAAACATATCTTAAGAAAGTTGCTTGTTATCTTGTGCAGTATGTCCTTTATTTGATACCTTATTCGTCTTAACATTCTCTTTTTTGCTTTCAATAATTTTCTGTATCTTCTGGAACCATTTTGAGAGCGACTTAACATCTGCTGAAATTCTGCTAATTTCTTATTGCGATATCTGATTAGACTGTTGAGAATACCACCATGATATGAAATCACTTCAAAACCATCAAAGCAAGTTATCGGACGGAGTATTCCAGGGTCTACAGACATAACTTTTTTGGTCTGATTTTTCTTATACTCATTCTTCACCTCTATCGCAAGGTGAAGATAGTACTTCTCATCTTCATAAACAAGTTTTGCCTGTCTAATTTTTGGATCAGCTGGTAGTGTTGTTTGTATCAAAATTGGTTCCTGACTACTACCCATCGAAAGTTTCAGAACTCCATCTGGTGAAAGTTTTATAGCGCTATCTTTCCAGATAAAGGGCATGAAGTTTTTCTTTTTGTATGGTGGTTTCAAGTGTGGTTTTGTCCCAGCAGCGTTAAAGTAGCTGCTAAGTGCCTGAAAGTACTGCTGAACCATAGCCTGTTTGGAATGGGTATGGATATTGATATTGCTGGCCCAGCGCAGGATATATTTTTGTGCTGCTCCTGGTGAAAGCCAGAAACCTTTCTTGCTTTTTATCTTTTGTACCTTCGACATAGTTTTGTTGTAGATTCGGGCTGCAGTCCTGTTCAGTTCAGAACACAGAGAATACAATTCTGTCGGAACAGGTACTTTATAAGTTCTGACTATATATCTTGCCATTCTTCGATGTACCTCCTGATAGTTTCTTCTGAAACAGTTCCTGCTGAACCAACATAATATGTTCTGCTCCACAGTTTCAAACAAGCCCCTTACCCATTCCACTGAAGGAGAAGGGCTTGCGGGGCTATTTTTCTGTCATACAAAAGAGGATTATCGCTCCTTTCTTCTATAGCTTCTTTTAATCTCAAAAGTGCTTTCTGAAAATTAGCAAACCTTTCTTTAATTTTTTCCAAATTATTCATCCTCCATTTTCTTTTTGTCCTTTTAACATTTCGATATTTAAATTATATCACACCCAAAAAAGAGTTCTTAGTCTTTCAAAAAAAATTGACATACAAAGAATTTTAATGGTATTATTAAATAAACACCACAAGTAAATAGTTCATAATATATTAATAGATAGAGGTCGCGTCTTTTAAGAGTAAGCAGGTGGATGTGAAAGAAGACACAGATGAAGCCTGCCGAAAGGAAAAGACGCCGAAGGGAGTTTCTTTCTTCTTGGAAACTTCCCTGGGTGCATGGAGAATATCCATGCAACTGTCACCAATTGAAAAATTGGTGGAGCGCTATCTGTTAATATATTGTATAGTCCATTTATACAATATATTAACAGAAGCTGGCTAAAAACCAGCTTTTTTTAGTTTTATTTGATTTTATACGCCCCAGTAAAGTAAAATATTTTTTAGAGGAGGTCAATTCAAAAATGGCAAGGAAAATCAAAATGGCAATAGTCGGCGCAACTGGTATGGTCGGAAGAACATTTTTGAAGGTGTTAGAAGAGAGAAATCTTCCTGTTGAGGAATATTACCTATTTGCTTCAAGCAGATCAGCTGGCACAAAGGTTGAGTTTATGGGAAAGGAATACATTGTAGAAGAGCTAAAAGAAGATTCTTTTGACAGAGGGATAGACATTGCACTTTTCTCAGCTGGTGCATCTACCTCTCTTCACTTTGCACCAATCGCAGCTTCTAAAGGCTGCATTGTAATTGACAATTCAAGTGCATGGCGCATGGAGAAAGATGTTCCCTTGGTTGTACCAGAGGTAAATCCAGAGGATATCAAGTGGCACAAAGGAATTATCGCAAATCCAAACTGCTCAACAATTCAGGCAGTTGTTGTTCTAAAACCTTTGCATGACAAGTACAAAATAAAGAGGATTGTGTACTCAACATACCAGGCAGTCTCTGGTGCTGGGTATCAAGGATATTTAGATTTGGAAGAGGGTTTAAAAGGTGCACCGCCAAAGAAATTTCCATACCCAATCGCAGGAAACGTAATTCCTCATATTGACGTTTTCTTAGAAAATGGTTATACAAAAGAAGAGATGAAGATGATAAACGAAACAAGAAAGATTTTACATGACGACTCTATCAAAATTACAGCAACAACTGTAAGGGTACCTGTTTTCAATGGTCATAGTGAGTCTATCAATGTTGAATTTGAAAAACAGTTTGATTTAGAGGAGTTAAAAGAAACCCTGAGGCAGGCACCGGGTGTTGTTGTTCAGGACGACCCAGAAAATCTTTTGTACCCAATGCCAATCTATGTATCTGGCAAGGATGAAGTGTATGTTGGAAGAATCAGAAGAGATGAATCTGTTGAAAGTGGCGTAAATCTTTGGGTTGTTGCCGACAATATTAGAAAAGGTGCTGCTACAAATGCTGTGCAGATAGCTGAGAAGGTAATTGAGTATTTCTTTAGTTAATTTTTTTCAGTTTGACTATAATTTAAAGCTTTGAATAAATGGGAGGTTTTATTGCTATGCCAATTTTTAAAGGCTCAGGTGTTGCCTTGATAACACCTTTTAAGGACGAGGAAAGCGTGGATTTTGAAGCGCTGGGCAGGCTTGTTGACTTTCATCTTGAACACAAAACAGATGCTATCATCGTGTGTGGCACAACTGGCGAGCCTTCAACAATGCCAGATGATGAACATTTAGAGGTGATTAGATTTGTCATTGATAGGGTAGCTGGCAGAAAACCTGTGATTGCAGGTGTTGGTAGTAACCATACAAAACATGCTGTATATCTTTCCAAAAAAGCACAAGAGCTTGGTGCAGACGGTCTTTTGCATGTAACCCCATATTATAACAAAACAACACAAAAAGGTCTGATTGAGCACTTTAAAGAGATAAATGATGCTGTGTCAATCCCTATAATTGTGTACAATGTGCCATCAAGAACAGGGCTAAATATACTTCCTGAGACAGTGAAGGAACTTTCAAAACTTCCTAATATAAGAGCTATTAAAGAAGCAAGTGGAAATATCACACAGGTTGCAGAAATTGCTATGCTTTGCCCTGACATTGACATCTACTCTGGAAATGACGACCAGATTGTGCCAGTGCTTTCTGTTGGTGGAATTGGTGTTATCTCTGTTTTGGCTAACATTCTGCCTGATGAAACACATGATATTGTTGAGTACTTCCTAAATGGTCAGGTTGAAAAGGCAAAAGAGCTGCAGCTAAAGCTACTTCCAATTATCAAAGCATTGTTTATTGAGGTAAATCCAATACCTGTAAAAGAAGCTATGAATATGATGGGATTCAATGTGGGAAAACCAAGACTGCCGCTTACTACAATGACTGAGAAAAATAGAGAGATACTCAAAAAAGCTCTCATTGACTATGGCATAGCTATTAAAGAGTAAGTGAATATTTACTTTATGGGGAAGCTTTTTGAAAAAACTAAGATAGATGGATGTGATGCACAAATGCTAAGAGTTCTACTTAACGGTTGCAATGGCAAGATGGGTCAGGTTGTTAGCAAGGTTGTAAAAACATATGAGGATATAGTAATTGTTGCAGGTGTTGATTTGAACACGACAAAAAATTTTGACTATCCTGTTTACAATAATCCTTCTCAAATTCAAGAAGAGTTTGATGTAATAATTGACTTTTCTCTGCCAGAGGCTACACTTGCAATTTTAGAATTTGCAAAGGCAAAGAAAAAACCAGTTGTAATTGCCACAACAGGCTTTACAAGTGAACAGAAAGAAAAGATTGTTGAGTCTTCAAAAGAGATACCAATCTTTTGGTCAGCAAATATGTCTCTTGGTGTAAACCTTGTTGCAGAGCTTATACAAAAAGCGTATAAGACCTTAGGAAGCAGGTTTGACATTGAAATTATAGAAAAACACCACAACCAGAAGATTGACGCACCATCTGGTACAGCTCTTATGCTTGCAGATGCCATCAATGATGTTGCAAACAACGCGTATGAGTACATCTACGACAGGCACACAAGGAGAAAGAAAAGAGCCCAGAACGAAATAGGAATTTTTTCTGTGCGCGGAGGTACAATTGTCGGTGAGCACAGTGTCATTTTTGCTGGCCCGGATGAGATTATAGAGATAAAACACACAGCACTTTCAAAAGAGATTTTTGCAAACGGTAGTATCAGAGCTGCAATGTTTATAAAAGACAAAAAGCCGGGTATATATAATATGAGTGATTTGATTAATTCAATGTGAGGTGTTTTTAATTTGAAACCTGTGACAAATTTAAATGTCACTCAAAACGTTGCCATGATAACCTTAGACAATGTCCCAAACAAGATAGATTTAATTGCCTCAATCTTCAATGAAGTAGCAAGCCAAGGGATAAATATTGACATGATTAGCCAAACAGCTCCGTACAAGGGAAATATAAATCTATCATTTAGCCTTGACGAGGAGAATGTGCCAAAGGCAATCTCAGCGCTGAGTAAATTCAAAAAGGAGATTCCACATTTAAGAATTGATATAATTTCTAATCTGACAAAGCTGAGTATCTATGGTGAAGCTATGAGAGATTTGCCGGGTGTTGCAGCATCTCTTTTCACCACTTTGGCAGAAGCAGGTGTTGAGCTTAAGATGGTCACAACAAGCGAGGTCGACATTTCATATCTGATTGACCAAAAGGATGAGGAAAAGGCTGTTGAGATTATAAAGCAGAGATTTGGATTAGAGTAAACTTTTAAAAGCTGCCCAGATAAGAAAATTTTAAAATGGGCAGCTTTTTTTAATATTGAATTTTTCCAAAACCCTTAGTATATTTGAAAATTAGAAAACCTAAAAGCCCTCAAAAAAGAACAAGGGGGAATTTTGCTTGGCAACAGGGGCAAAGTACTATCATTCATGCATAAACTGTGGTGGTATCAATTCAGATACAAGAAACCAAAAAGGACTTCCATGTGAAAAGTGTCTTCCCTTTGAAAATGGCACGAATATCCTTGAAAGCTTAAAACAATACAATAGTCTCAAAGATTATGCCTACTTTTGGAATTTTCAAAATGAATACAAAGAGTTTGAAAAGTTTTTTGTGTCAAAGGTTGGAAAGCCAATGACAGGATATCAACGGCTCTGGGCAAGGCGGCTTTTACTTTCAAAAAGCTTTACATTAATTGCACCAACAGGCCTTGGTAAGACAACATTTGGACTTGTTGCAACACTTTGGATAGCAAAAGCTGGAAAGAAGGTGGCTTTAATCTTCCCCACTGTATCACTTGTTGAGCAAGCTCAGCAAAGACTTCTTGAATTCGCTAATAAAGAGCCAAAAGAAAATGTTAAAATTTTGTCATATAAATCATCAATGAAAAAAACTGAAAAGGATGAGTTTGAAAAAAGCTTTGAAAATGATGAATTTGACATCCTAATTGTCTCCTCGCAGTTTATATCAAAGCGAAAAGATGACCTTGCAAAGAAGGTATTTTCATTAGTGTTTGTAGATGATGTTGATGCAATTTTGAAATCTTCAAAAAACATTGACACTCTTTTACAAATGATTGGAATTGACCAAAATACAATTGAGCAGACATTTGAAAATCTCAAAAAAGGTATTAAGTATCCTGAACAAAAACTAAACGGCACACCTTATACTTCATCGAAAGGCATTCTCATTGTATCTTCTGCCACTGCAAAACCACAAGGATTAAAACCCCTTTTGTTTAGAGAGCTACTTGGTTTCGAAATAGGTAGATTCACATTCAGCATAAGAAATATTACAAATATTAGAATTGCTGAAAAAACAAAAGAAAAGCTGCTTGAGACAATCAGAGTCCTCAATGATGGTATCCTCTTATTTGTTGAAAATGAAGAAGAAGGCAAAGAGGTAACAAACTTTTTGGAAAATGGAGGAATACCAGTTGGTAAAACGTGGGAAGATTTTGAAAAAAGTTTTGAGCAATTTAAAGAGGGAAAGCTCAAGATACTATGTGGCATATACTCATATTATGGAAAGCTTGTAAGAGGCATAGACCTCCCATTGAGAATAAAGTATTCAATATTTTGGGGAACGCCTTCATTTAGGTTCTCAACAGATATCGAAAAGGCGCCCCGGTTTGTCTTAGAGAGAGTGTTTTTTGATTATCTTGAAGAACATCCCAAGCTAAAAAGCTTCTTTAAAAACATAGATAGATATCAAGTCGAAAGGTTAAGAGAGGTAGTAAAAAAATATATTCCTCAAGATAGCTGGGCTGCTTTTGTTAAAAAGTCATTCTCTAACTTGAAAATCTCAGATGAGGGTCAAATATTCTTCCCAGATGTTTTCACATATATCCAAGGTTCTGGTAGGACATCACGAATGCTGGGTAGCTCTTTAACAAAAGGAGTTTCAATCCTATTTGAAGATGATGATCTACTTTTTGAAAGTCTTAGGTCAAGGCTTATGTTTTTGCTTGATGAAGAGTGGAAAACCGAAGATGAGGTATATTTTGAAGATTTGATTAAAGAGGTTGAAATGAGCAGAAATGAGGTTTTAATAAATGAGAGGTCTTCAGATTTAAAGTCAAGGCTTATGATTGTGGAATCACCTACAAAAGCAGAGACAATCTCAAGATTTTTAGAAAAAGCATCAACAAGAAGGTATGGAAGGCTCTCTGTATACGAATCAGTAACTCCAGATGGAATTTTGCTCATAACCGCCTCAAAAGGACATGTTTATGACCTTGATACAAAAACAGGAGTGCATGGGGTAGAAATATCAAACGGTAATTTTATCCCATACTATAACTCTATTAAACGCTGTACAAGTTGTGGCATACAGTTTACTGATGAGTACTCTTTGTGCCCCAAATGTGGCTCTGATAAGATTGATGATAAAAAGGAGATATTAAAGGTACTTCGCGAGATAGCAGCCGAAGTTGACGAGGTTTTGGTTGCAACAGACCCTGATGTTGAGGGTGAGAAGATTTCATGGGATATATCCCAGTATCTAAAACCTGTCAATCCGAATTTAAGGCGAATTGAAATGCACGAGATAACAAAATTCGGTTTTGAAAGTGCTATAAAAAACCAGCGCGATTTTAATGCAAACCTTGTAAAATCTCAGATTGTACGTAGAATTGAAGACAGGTGGGTCGGTTTTGAACTGAGCTCAAAGCTTCAGAAAAATTTTCAAAGCTATAATTTATCTGCAGGAAGAGTTCAATCTACTATCCTTGGCTGGATTATAGAAAGGGAAAAGGAATATGCAAAAAGTCAAAAAGAATTTACCTTTGTGCGATTTGAAAATGGATTTGGATTTGAGGCAGAAGGCAAAATAGATGGCGACAAGGTATTAGTAGAGGTAGTAGAAGAAAATGAAAAAGAGCTTGAGACTATTTTACCATTTAATACACCTACACTTTTGTCTTTTGCATCACAAAAATTAAACCTTAGCGTGCAGGAAATCATGGAAATTCTGCAGTTTTTGTTTGAGCATGGGTTTATAACTTATCACAGAACTGATTCAAATAGAATATCACTTACAGGTCAAAACGTCGCGAGATTATATTTGGAGAAGATAGGCAAAAAAGATTTGTTTATAGGCCGAAGTTTCGGGTCTGAGGGCGCGCACGAGGCAATAAGACCTGTTAAGCCCATTTCACCTTTGGAGTTAAAAGAGTTGTCAAGTGAAAGACTTGCTCAGGGTTTGACAACTAATCATATTAAAGTATACGAACTTATATTCAATAGATTTTTTGCAAGCCAGATGAAAAACCCTCTTATAAAATATCAAAAACTAATTTTCAGATTTGACAAACAAGAAATAGAAAAAGAAATGCCCATTGGGGTGATAGAAGAGGGCTGGCTTTTGTTCAGTCCAATTCAGATTTTTTCAAAATTTGAAAGTAGAGAATACCAAATAACAGAAAAGAAAAGCTACAAGAAGCACACAACCCCTCTTTTCACCCAAGCAATGCTTATTGATGAGATGAAACAAAAGAATATAGGAAGACCATCCACATATGCTAAAATGGTCGAGACACTTTTCAAAAGAGGATATATATTCGAAGATCAATATAGAAGGATTCGTTCAACTGCACTTGGAAGAAAAGTGTATTCTTACCTTGCACAACACTACCAAGATTATATAAACGAAGAGACAACAAGAGATCTTGAAAGACTTATGGAAATCGTTGAAATGGGCGAAAAGGATTATCAAAGTGTGTTAAGTAGCTTATATGAAGAGCTTATAAAAATTATGCAAAGGTGAGACAGAATTTTTTGATTCAAAAGACTTCTGTAACACAAAAAAGAAATTAATAGAAAAGGGACTGGAAAGTAAACAGTCCCTTTCTATTTTTTCTATAAATTTACCTCTGATTTGAAATCAAGGTCATCTTTGTACTTTTCCAGTATTGGTTTTACATATTCCTCATAGTATTCTTTTACCTGAGACGGTGCTCTTCCTACAAACTTTTTAGGGTCTAAAATGGCTTCAATTTCTTCTTTTGAAAGCCCAAAGCTTGGGTCGTTTGAAATAAGTTCAATTAGGTTGTTTTCCTTCCCAAATTCTTTGACATTTTGAGCAGCTTGCATGGAATACATTCTAATCTTTTCATGCAAATCCTGCCTATCACCGCCACGTTTTACTGCTTCCATGAGTATATTCTCTGTTGCCATAAATGGAAGTTCTTGTTCAATATGCCTTTTTATCATATTCTCATACACAACAAGCCCACTTGCAACATTGTGATAAAGGTTTAAAATACTATCTGTTGCTAAAAACGCCTCAGGGATTGCAATTCTCCTGTTTGCAGAGTCGTCCAAAGTACGTTCAAGCCATTGGACGGATGCTGTAAACAGTGGATTTTGAATGTTGACCATTACATACCTTGCCAAGGCACAGATTCTCTCACATCTCATAGGATTTCTTTTGTATGCCATTGCTGATGAACCGACCTGTGTCTTTTCAAATGGCTCTTCTATCTCTTTTAAATGCTGCAAAAGCCTTATATCGTTTGCAAATTTATAAGCGCTTTGTGCAATCGAAGATAGCATTGCTAAAACCAGAAAATCAAATTTTCTTGGGTATGTCTGGGATGTAAGTGGGAAGCTCTTTTCAAAACCCATCTTTTGACAAACAAGTTGGTCAAGCTTCTTTACTTTTTCTTCATCACCATCAAAAAGTGCCATGAAACTTGCTTGTGTACCAGTTGTTCCCTTCACGCCTCTTAAGTAAGTGTGGTCCATTACATACTCTAAAAATTGTAGGTCCATCACCAGATCCTGGACCCACAGCATTGCCCTTTTACCAACTGTTGTTAGCTGAGCAGGCTGAAAGTGTGTAAATCCCAATGTTGGCATGTCTTTGTACTTTAAGGCAAATTCAGATAATACTTTTATACAACTCACAAGCTTTTTTCTAATCAGCTTCATTGCCTCATACATTATGATGATATCTGCATTGTCTGTTACAAAGCAGCTTGTTGCTCCCAGGTGGATAATTGGCCTTGCCTTTTTTGCCTGCTCGCCAAATGCATGAATATGTGCCATTACATCATGACGAAGTTCTTTTTCCTTTTGTCTTGCCACATCATAGTTTATGTTATCGGCATACTTTTTCATCTCTTCTATCTGCTCATCAGAGATGTCAAGCCCCAGCTCTTTTTGTGCCTCTGCAAGAGCTATCCACAGTTTTCGCCAAAGCTTAAATCTTGTATCATCTGAAAACAGTCTTTTCATCTCATCGCTTGAATAACGTGAGTTAAGCGGTGTCTCATAAGTTTGATGCAACTTTTCTCACTTCCCCTATTCTCTCTGTATTTTCTATCTTTAATTATACCTTTATCTAAGCTTTTCCACAAACCTCTTTATCCTGGCCACACCCTCTTTGATATTCTGCTCAGATGTAGCATACGAAAGCCTCATATGGTTTTCCATACCAAAGCCTTCACTTGGAACAACTGCAACTTTTTCATTTTCTAAAAGAAGCTTTGCAAAGGTATTTGCACTGTCTATAACTTTCCCGTCAAAACTTTTCCCAATAACACCTGATAAGTCAACCCAAATATAAAATGCCCCTTGGGGTTTTACGCTACTTAAACCCTCAATCTCATTTACAAGCTCATATATCAAATCTCTTCTTTTTGCAAACTCTTGTACCATTTTTTTGAGACTTTCTTGAGGACCACTCAGAGCCTCATATGCAGCATACTGGGCAATCGAATTTGGATTTGAAGTTGTATGGCTTTGAAGGTTTGTCATAATCTTGGCAAGTTCTTTATTTGAAAGAGTATATCCTATTCTCCAGCCAGTCATTGCATAAGATTTTGAAACACCATTTACAATTATAGTCAGCTCTTTTGCTTTTTCACTAAAAGAGGCTGGTGATATGTGCTTTTGTCCATCATATATAAGTTTGTCATAAATTTCATCTGAAATAATGAATATTTCATTCTGTATACAAAGTTCAACAATCTCTTTCAGCTCTTCATATGTATAGACCATACCAGTTGGATTTGATGGAGAATTTAAAACAAGGGCTCTTGTTTTAGATGTGATATACTTTTGCAAATCTTTGCTATTTACCTTGTAATTCGACTCTTTTGTTGTTGGTACAATCACAACCTTGCCACCTGCAAGTTTTATAAGCTCTGGATATGTAACCCAATATGGAGATGGAAGAAGTACCTCATCACCTTCATTCAAGAGAGCAAAAAAAACATTCATCAGAGAATGCTTTGCCCCATTTGAAATGACTATTTCATCTGTAGAATAAGAAATTCCATAATTATCATTATAATACTTTGCAACAGCCTCTTTTAAACAGGCAATCCCCGCAACTGGTGTATACTTTGTGTATCCCTTGACAATGGCAGCAATTGCCGCATATTTTATATTTTCAGGTGTGTCAAAATCAGGCTCACCTGCACCAAATCCAATTACATCTTCCCCAGATTCTTTTAATCTTTTAGCTAAAGCGTCTATTGCTAAGGTTGGCGATGCTGAAATACTTAATGCTCTTTGTGAATACCTCATCTTTTTCTCCCTTCGCCCTTTCGACTCGTTTTTGCAATACTATATCATATTTATATGCATTTTTCAATATCAATGTTACGTAAGAATAGGATTTAAGAACGTAAAAACGCAAGTTTAAAATAAAAAAATTTCATTTTAGAACACTGCGTGTAAAGTTCAAAAGGTTGTTGCAACAGATATCAAAAATCTCATCTCTGCTAAATCCAAAACTTTCTAACACCTGTTTTATCTTTGGCAAATCCTCAACACCATTTATACCTTGTGCAAAATTGTCTGCTCCATCAAAGTCAGAACCCAAACACACATGCTTGTGGCCAATGAGCTCTGAGATATATGCTATATGCTTTGTAATATCTTCCAGCGTGGCAGAGCTTTCATTTAAAAAAGGCGAATAGAAGTTTATTCCAATCAAACCATTAAAACTTCCTACAATCTTTATCTGATCATCTGTGAGATTTCGTGGGTGTTTGCACAACGCATAACAGTTTGAATGGCTTACAATAAACGGACTATTAATAATCTTTACAACATCATAAAATGTTCTCTGTGATGCATGGGCAAGATCAACAATAAAGTTCATCTCCAAAAGCTTTTTCAAAACTTCTTTCCCAAAGCTACTCAGAGCCATATCTTCGAACGCTCCGCCACAAAGTTTGTTTTTGTGATTCCATGAAAGCGTTGCACCTTTTACACCTTTTTCTTTTAATATTTCAACATCAAAAATATCATTGATAAATGAAATGTCTTCAACCGTTACCAAAATATTTAGCTTATTCTCGTCAACAATTTTTGAGATACCAACATTATTTACATCATATTTATTTAGCAAATCCAGAATTGTAAAGATGTTTTCCATAAAATCGATATCTTTGTGCCTTGTATCTTGCCATATTGCCATGTACTGAAGTTTTAAGCCAACTTTCTCTGCTCTTCTAAAGTCAAACTGCAACGAATTTTCATAAAGTCCTTCATTTTTGAGAAATGCTGCTGCTAATGTGTCATTGTGGGCATCAGCAAACACTGCTGCAGCTCCTATTAGCTTCTGGTTTTCTATTAAAATTCTATTACCTCTTCTTTTGTTGCAAGAACTACATTATCAAAAATCTCTTTTGCAGATGCCAAATGCTTTTGCTCGTCGCACTCTGGCTTGAGATGTGTCAAGACCAAAAGCTTTGCTCCAGCTTCTTTTGCCACTTTTGCTGCCTGTTTTGGGCTCATATGGTACCTCTTTGATTCCTCAATCTTTTCAACTTCCTCATCTGTATATGCACAGTTTAGCAAAAGCAAATCTGCACCGCTGCAAAACTTTGCAAAATCCTCTTTGTATCCTGTATCACCAGAGAACACAAAGGCTTTTCCTTCCTCTTCAACTCTCACAGCAAAACTCTTGTATGGGTGTTGACCTTCAAAAAAAGAAAGTTTAATACTCCCTATTTGGGTTTGCAAGTTTTCTTCAATATTTTTTACCTTGTAAACACCTTTTCTAATTAAGTTATATTCCTCTTGTGGTTCAGATGGAATAAAAAGGTCTATTTCTTTGCCACGAGATGCGAAGTAGTACCTCAAAACCCCTAAATCACTTGTGTGGTCAGCGTGAAGATGTGAGCATATTATAAATGAAATATTGTCAAAGGCGATATAGTTTAAAAGCTTTGACAAAACACCACTTCCACAGTCAATCAGAATGTTTGCGCTCTTTGTTTTTAGTAGATAACCAGATGTAGCCTCATTTTTAGCAGGGTATGGACCTCTTGCACCCAAGATTGTCAAAATCATTTTATCATCTCCTTGTTATATAGTAATTCCAAAAACTCAGTAATTATATCACTGTACTTTTCCTCTTCTACCAAAAAAGAGTCATGACCATAATCAGACTCAATTTCTTTGTAAATAAGGTTAACCCCAGCTTCTAAAAGCTTGTCTCTCATATATCTCATCTGAGATAGCGGGAAAAGTATATCCGATGTTATGGCAATTAGCAAAAATTTTGCCTTTATTCGTCTTAAAGCCTCCTCTTCACTGCCATATGTCCTTCCCAAATCATAAAGGTCCATGGCACGCGTAAGATAAAGGTAGGTGTTTGCATCAAACCTCTGAACAAGTTTCATACCCTGATAGTGTAAATAACTTTCCACTTCAAACTCAGTGTTAAACGACTCAAAAAAGCTCTCAACAGGATCTTTCATTCGACGGTTAAACTTCCTGTCCATTAACTTGTCTGATTGGTAAGTTATCATCCCGAGCATTCTTGCAATAGAAAGACCTTGAGCAGGTCCTGTCTTGTCATAGTAATCTCCACCGTGCCAGTTAGGGTCTGCCATAATAGCCCTTCTCATAACTTCATTAAATGCAATTGACTGCGCGTTGAGTTTAAGTGGCGATGCAATGTTTATAACACCGTCCATAAAATCCGGGTAGCTCACAGCCCACTCTAAAGCCTGCATTCCGCCCATAGAACCACCGACAACACACAAGACATGGTCAATCTTTAAGGCTTCTAAAAGCTTTTTCTGGACATTTACCATGTCTTTTATGGTTATTATAGGAAACCTTGCACCGTAAGGTTTCCCTGTCTCAGGGTCAATAGAAGAAGGACCTGTTGTTCCTTGACAGCCCCCAAACACATTTGAACATATTACGAAATATTTATTTGTATCAATCATTTTACCAGGGCCGACAAACTTGTCCCACCAGCCGGGCTTGGGGTCATCTTCTGAGTGTTTCGCAACGTGTGAATCACCTGTCAGGGCATGAGTTACTAAAATAATGTTGTTCTTTTCTTTATTAATTTCTCCATAAGTTTCATAAGCAACTGTAATTGGTCCAAATTTCTTGCCACTTTCTAATACAAAGTCCTTGTTGTGTGCAAATTTTACAAACTTTTTGTAGCCCTCTTCCCAAAACTCAAATTTCTCCAATCTCTTTTACCCCCACATTGAAGCTTATTTAAAATGCATGAAAGATTGCCCCTACAAAAAGTCTTAAATTTTTCCTCGGAGCAATCTTTCATGCAGCAGATGATAGGTCTTATATTCTTTATTTTAAATCTTATTTAGTGCACTCTCAATATCATATATTAAATCCTCAATATCTTCAATACCAACTGAAAGTCTTATCATCTCTGGCAGAACTCCAGCTTGTCTTTGCTCTTCTTCTGTAAGCTGCTGATGAGTGGTTGACGCAGGATGAATGATAAGCGATTTTGCATCGCCAACATTTGCTAAGTGTGAGAACAGCTTCACATTATTAATTATCTTCTTTGCTACCTCATACCCACCCTTTGGTCCAAATGTAAAGATAGCACCGGGACCTTTTGGCATGTATTTTTTGTAAAGATTATAGTATTTGTTACCTTCTAATGCCGGGTAGTTTACCCACTCCACTTTTGGATGATTGTTCAAAAACTTTGCCAATTTCATTGCATTATCAACATGCTTTTGCATTCTGAGCGAAAGCGTTTCAACGCCAAGTAAAATCAGGAATGAATTAAACGGTGATATACAAGCTCCAATGTCTCTAAGAAGTGTGAGTCTTAGTTTTGCAATATATGCAGCATTTCCAAATTCTTTTGTGTAAACAAGACCGTGATAACTTGGGTCTGGCTGAATCAAATCTGGGAATTTTTCATTCCACTCGAATCTCCCAGAGTCAACCACAATCCCTGCAATTGATGTCCCATGTCCGCCTAAAAATTTTGTCATTGAATATACAACAATGTCCGCACCATGTTCAATTGGCCTGAACAAATAAGGTGTTGCAAATGTATTGTCCACAATAAAAGGAATTCCATGCCTATGTGCAATCTCTGCTATTGCCTCAAAATCAGGAATGTTTATATTAGGATTGCCAAGAGTTTCAACAAAAATAGCTTTTGTCTTATCTGTTATTGCTTTTTCAAATTCTTCTGGATAGTCAGGGTTTACAAACTTCACGGTAATGCCAAGTTTTCTAAGAGTGTGAGCAAATAATGTATATGTCCCGCCGTACAAGGTTGAAGCAGCTACAACCTCATCTCCGCTTCTTGCGATGTTTAAAATTGCATAAGTGATAGCAGCTTGCCCTGAAGATGTTGCAACAGCTCCAACACCGCCATCAAGTGCAGCAATTCTTTTTTCCAAAACATCTGTGGTTGGATTTCCTATTCGTGTATAGATATTTCCTTCTTTTTTGAGTGCAAAAATGTCTGCTGCCTCTTCGGGTGTGTCAAAGATGTATGAGGTTGTCTGGTAAATTGGAACAGCTCTTGACTTTGTCTCTCTGTCAACAAACTGCCCTGCATGAACTTGTAATGTGTCAAATCCAAACTTTCTTTCCATCTTTTGTTGTCTCCTTTCATCAAATTTTTGTTGTACTTTTTTAAAAGATAAAAAAATAGTCTTCCTGCAGATAAGCTACAAGAAGACTTTTCTCAAAATCTTCTTACTTCTTATCTGCCAGGTATTTTAAAAATACCTGCTGGAATTGGCACCAAGAAAAAGGGCTACAGCTTACCTTTTTCCGGTTGCCGGGCTTCATTGGGCCAGTCCCTCCGCCACTCTTGATAAGAAGTAATTTTTAGAATATTCAATTTTATTGTTTAAGATTATATCAAATTATACTACCAGGGTCAATACTCTACTTTTTAAATCTGAATTCTTGGATTTTCTTTAGACATTCTATAAATTACAATCTTTCTGCCTATCACCTGTACAGGCTCTGCGTTTAGTTTCTCACATATATGAGCTATAGCCTGTTTTGGCTCTATTTCACAATTCTTCTCAAGGGCAATTTTTATAAGTTCTCTTGCAGAAAGTGCTTCATCTATTTGTTTTAGGACCCTTTCTGTAATTCCTTCCTTGCCAATTCGAACAACCGCATCTATTGTATTTGCCATACCCCTGAGTTTTGCTCTTTGCTTAGATGTTAGCAAGATACTTTTCACTCCTTTTACAAACTAAATTTTTTTTGGGATATAAACTAAAACGGCAGAAAGGATCTTGCCTTTCTGCCGACGTTTTTTATCTTTACACCTCTACTTCTTTTCTTGACCTGCGCCGTTGCTTCTCGTACTCTGGATCCCCCTTTTTCCAGCCGCTTCTTACTTTCTCAACCACCTTTTGCTTTGACACATCCACCACAAATCCATTTTCCTTAAAACAGAAATACGTGCTGTTACCTACCTTGCAGTTCCCACAATTGATGCACTCCATATCAGAAAAGATGACCTCCAAACCTTTTAAGAATTTCTTTTTGCTTGTGATTTATTTTACCTCATTTTTTTCTCTTTGTCTATATCCATTTTTATGATAAATCTAAAACTTATTCATAGTACTCAAACTCAACATCAAGTATCCTAACAGTGTCGCCATCTTGAATACCCATTTCTTTGAGTTTGTCAAACACACCTATTTTGTTCAAAAAGTTTTGGAAATACCTAAATGAGTCGTGGTCGTTTAGAACAATATTCCTTGCAACTTTTTCAACAACAGTTCCTTCAACAATATACACTCCATTTTCTTTCCTTATTGTCAAAGGCTTGGTCTCTTTTTTCTTATAATAAACAAAGGTTCTTGGTTTTGCTTCTTCTTGAGCATCTTCTTTCGCCTTTTCTTCTTTTAAAATTTCATAAGCTCTTTTTAAAACCTCTCTTATTCCCATGTTAGCTGCAGCAGAAATGGGATACACTTCATAGCCCATCTTTTCAATCTCTTCTTTGAAAAGTTCAAAATACGCCTGGGCATCAGGAAGGTCCATCTTGTTTGCTGCGACAATCTGTGGTTTTTGTACAAGCTCAGGACTGTATTTTTTGAGTTCTTCATTGATTGTTATAAAATCCTCAACAGGCTCTCTTCCTTCGCTTCCCGACACATCAACAATATGAATCAAAACCTTTGTCCTTTCAACATGTCGCAAAAACTGATGTCCAAGACCTGCACCTTCGCTTGCACCTTCAATAAGCCCCGGTATGTCTGCCAATACAAAGCTCTCACCCTCGCTGATATATACAATTCCAAGGTTTGGATATTTTGTCGTAAACGGATAGTTTGCTATCTCAGGTCTTGCGTTTGTTGCAACAGACAAGAAGGTTGACTTCCCAACATTGGGATAGCCGATGAGCCCAACATCTGCTAAAACTTTGAGCTCCAATATCACCCAAAGTTCATCGCCTTTTTCCCCAACCTCAGCAAATCTTGGCACCTGACGGGTTGATGTTGCAAAGTGTGCATTGCCCCTGCCACCCCTTCCACCGTGTGCAACAATCGCTCTGTCACCTTCTCGTGACAGGTCAGCAATTATCTCACCAGTTTCAGCATCTTTTATTACAGTCCCAACAGGAACCTTTATTATCAAATCTTCACCGTCTTTGCCGTGCATATTGTTAGGTCCGCCACGCTCACCGTTTTGAGCCTTGTAATGTCTTTTGTATTTAAAATCAAGCAGAGTATTCAGCTCCCTGTCTGCAACAAAAATAACATCTCCGCCTTTCCCGCCATCGCCACCTGCTGGTCCTCCTGCTGGAACGTACTTTTCACGTCTGAACGCAACTATGCCGTCTCCCCCATCCCCTGCTTTGACGTAAATTTTTGCTATGTCCACAAACATGAAAATCTCACCTCTTTTAAGAACAACTAAAAGATACAAAAAAAGAGACAAACCTCTTTTGTCAGTTTGCCTCTTTTTGAAAAGCGTTAAACCATCATAAGATTTTTTATTGAACAGCAACCATCTCTTCAGCTGGAATAACGGATACAACCTTTCTTCCACGCTTTGTTTCAAACTTTACATAGCCGTTCACCAAGGCAAACAATGTATCGTCTCCACCACGGCCAACATTCTTGCCTGGATGGAATTTAGTACCTCTCTGTCTTACCAAAATGTTGCCTGCTAACACAAACTGACCATCTGACCTTTTTACACCAAGTCTTTTTGACTCGCTATCTCTTCCGTTTCTTGTTGAACCACCAGCTTTCTTGTGAGCAAAAAGCTGAATGTCAAATATTAGTTTCATCCTCCTTCACCTCCACTTTAACATATTTTGGATATTGAGACTCTATCTCTTTTAAAGCCAAATATGCTGTTTTAAGCAGCAAAGAACTTTCTTTTAAAATATTATCATCTTTATCTATAACCTCAAATTCCAAATACCCGCTTTCCTGTTTTATTCTATGCTCAGCATTTAAAACTTCAATACATCCATTTACATTTGCAAGAACCACACTTGAGACTGCGCTGCATACAATGTCTTTCCCACGCGGTGCAAAACCACTGTGGCCTTTTACAACTACTTTGTAAAAATACTCCTTCTTTTTTCGTTTAAAAAAGATTGCTGTGATCATTTTAAATCTTTTAGAAATTCTTTAGACTCTACTTTGCAATCTTTGTTATCTGAAGCTTTGTATACCATTGACGGTGACCAAGCTTTCTGTGATAACCTGTCTTTGATTTGTAGGTAAATACTATAATCTTCTTATCTTTAGCATGCTCTAAAACCTTTGCTTCTACATAAGCACCATCAACATAAGGCTTCCCTACAACAAAACCATCATCAGATGAAATAGCAAGCACCTTGTCAATCTTAACCACACTGTCAACATCTGCATTTAGTTTTTCAACTTTTAAAATATCTCCCTCTCGGACTTTATATTGTTTCCCACCAGTCTCTATTATTGCATACATCCTTTATTCCAGACCTCCTGCTTTCAAAATTTCTCAACAAATCACACTTTCACGCCGCTACGGGAGCATCTTACCCTTTGCGAGCGCAATAACATTCAATATTATAGCATTTGGGCTTCACAATTACAATAGTAAATTTTTTCTCCTTGGATATCTTCATTTAGCATTTTGCTGGCCTTTGTTAGTTATTTTTTGGCTCTTTGTAAAACCTTTCTTTTTCGCTATATATACATCCACAATATTTCTGAAGATATAGTCCAAGCTCCCTTGCCTTTTGTCTTCCTTCCTTAAAACCTCCTCTGAAATCTTTGTAGTAAAAATCTATTCCATATCTTACTGCAATATCCTCACCAAGTTTTTTTATCAAATCGTGTTTTTGGTACGGACTTACCAAAAGTGAGGTTGTAAATGCATCAAATCCGCTTCTTTTTGCAATTGAAGCAGTTCTTTCAAGTCTTATACTGTAGCAATAAATACACCTTGAATTTTCTCTAAACGCACAATTCCGCAAAAATTCCTCAAGAGGATACTCTTCCAATACAATCAGCTTATTACCCCTTATCTCATAAAACTTTTTTGCAGCATCTAATCTATTCTTAAATTCTGTGTAGGGGTGAATATTAGGATTGTAAAAAAGTCCATAAACTTCATGGCCTTCCTCTGTAAGCTTGTCAAGAGGATAGATACTGCAAGGCCCACAGCACGTATGCATCAAAATTTTCATTATCTACCACCGCCAAACTTTGACTTTGCAATATGAGTTATTGCTTTTTGGGTTGCAACTCTGCCACGTGCAGTTTTTACCAGAAAACCTTCTTGGATTAAATATGGCTCGTAAATATCCTCAATTGTACCTTCATCTTCACCAATTGCAGCTGCAATTGTCGAAAGCCCAACCGGTCCTCCGCCAAACTTGTATATTATAGCTTCTAAAATGTTTCTGTCGACAATGTCAAGCCCAAGCTCGTCAACCTCAAACATCTCAAGTCCTTCAACTGCAACTTCATACGTAATAATCCCATCGTATTTTACCATTGCAAAATCTCTAATTCTTTTGAGTAGCCTGTTCGCAACTCTTGGGGTTCCTCTTGAACGCTTTGCTATCTCAATACAAGCCATTTCGTCTATATCACACTTTAAAATAGCTGAAGAACGTCTTATAATCTGACTTAGCTCGTCTATTGTATAATAATCAAGCCTTTCAATTATACCAAACCTATCTCTCAAAGGAGATGATAAAAGCCCTGCTCTTGTTGTTGCACCAATTAAGGTAAACGGCGGGATTGAAAGCCTAATTGTTTTAGCAGATGGCCCTTTGCCAATTACTATATCCACTTTTAGATCTTCCATTGCAGGGTATAAAACCTCTTCAATAGTTCTGTTTAGCCTGTGAATCTCGTCTATAAAGAGAATATTGTTCTCACCAATATTAGTAAGTATGGCAACCAAATCACCTGCTTTTTCAATTGCAGGTCCAGAGGTTACTTTAATATCAACTCCCATCTCATGCGCTATGACATTTGCTAAAGTCGTCTTACCAAGTCCTGGTGGTCCGTATAAAAGTACATGGTCAAGCGGCTCTTTTCTCTTTTTTGCAGCTTCAACAAAAATCTTTATCTTTTCTTTTACCTTTTGCTGGCCAATATATTCATCCAATGTCCTTGGTCTTAGTGATTCTTCATTTAAATCTTCTATGCTAAGTTTTGCATCCAATAATCTTTCCATATTATTTCATTCCTTTAAACAGATTTATATTTAAAGCCTTGAGAGGCGTTTTAGCGCCTCTTTTATCCCTTCTTCAATAGAAAGGCCTGAAAAATCCTCTGACGATAAAACCTCATTTATCTCATCCATTTCATATCCTAATGACAAAAGCGCAAGCGAAATGTCTTCAAGCTTTGAATCTTCTTTTTTGCTTGCTTGGCTACTTTCTATCTTAAACTCTTTTTTCAGAGTCTCTTTGAGCTCCAAAACTATTCGGCTTGCCGTCTTCTTGCCAATACCCTTTACCTTTTCAAGCCTTGAGCTATTGCCCTTTGCAATCTCTATGATAAGTTCTTCATAGGGTATTGCTGACATTATCTGCAAAGCCAGTTTAGCACCAATGCCGCTGACTCTTTGGAGTTTTAAAAAAAGCTCTCTTTCCTCTTTTGTTAAAAATCCGTAGCACTCAAGCTCAGACAAGCTCTCATTGAATCTAATATGTACGTAAATCCTTTTTTCTTTGCCAATCAAGCTAAAAAACTGGGATGTATTGCAAAATATCCTCAAAAAGATATTGTTATAATTCAACACTATAAAATTGTTCTGAACCTCTTCAACAACTCCAACAATTGAATCTATCATATCCCTTCCTCCTGAGTTGCATAAGAGCAGCTCCAAAGAGCATGACAAACTGCAACAGCCAATGCATCTGCAACATCGTCGGGCTTAGGAATCTCAGGTAAATTAAGCAGCATCTTTACCATTTTCTGAATCTGGGTTTTGTCTGCTTTGCCATATCCTGTTATCGCCTGCTTTACTTGAAGAGGTGTGTATTCATAAACATTCAGACTATTTTGAACGCAAGTTAGAATAATCACACCTCTTGCCTCTCCCACCGAAATTGCAGTCTTGGAATTTTTATTGAAAAAAAGCTCCTCAATTGCCACAACGTCCGGCTGGTAAAGTGAAATAATTGAGGTAAGCTCATTGTGTAGATGAAAAAGCCGCATTGACTTTTTCATCTCACTTGGTGTTTCTATCTTACCATGATCAATTACTCTGAATTGTGAATTATCCTTAAATTCAACTACTCCATACCCAGTTAGTGCAATCCCTGGGTCTATTCCTAAAATTCTCAACTTCTTATCAAGCCCTTTCTATTCCTATGATTTTTTCTTAAGAACATTGATTCTTTATTCATTTTAGCACATTTTTTTAATTTTATCCACAGATATATACTTGCATTTTTATTCTTTTTAATTTATAATTATGCAAAAGGGAGGGCAGAATATAATGGAGTTTGTAGTACGAAGAGCAACTTATGATGATATAAAAGCAATAAAGGAAATAACAAAAGAAGCGTTTACAAAATACTGTGAGCTTGCAGGTATTGACCCTGCCAAAAATCCAGCTGTAAACGAAACAGAAGAGGATATAAAAAGGGATATTGACACAAAAGAGGTTTATGTTGCTTTTATGGACGGAATAATTGTGGGCACTATTAGAGTAGAGATATTCCCTGATAAAACGGCGTACATAAGCAGATTTGGAGTAAGACTCAACTATCAAAACAACGGTGTTGGAAAAGCCTTAATGAAGGTAGTAGATGAGAGATTAAAAGAGCTTGGAGTCAAAAAGGTTTATCTTCACACCGCATCTAAGGTGAGAGATTTGGTTCGATTCTACTATGCAAGAGGTTTTTATATTGTATCAACATCAAATGAAAATGGATATATTAGAGCGCTTTTGTGTAAAGAGTATGATGAAGAAAATTAAAGGGCTTTGCAAGGATCATTGTAACGTGCCAATCCTGAGCCTTTTCTGTATGCAAAGCCCTTTTTGATTTTTATTTCATTTTTATTATAAAAATTACCTATAAAACCCTTCTGGCAGCCATTCTTTTTCAGCTTCAAACATCTCATCCACCATCTGACGTATTTCATCCAAATCCAAAACTGCACTTGTGAGAGGATCCATCATAATCACATGATAAACTGCCTCCCTATCACCTGTTAAAGCTGCAATCACAGCAAGCTCTTGAACGTTTATATTTGTTCTGTTCAAAGCTGCAAGCTGTGGTGGAAGATCCCCTACATAAGTTGGCTGAATACCATTTCTGTCAACCAAACATGGTACTTCTACGCAGCAACCTTCAGGTAAATTTGTTATCAAACCCTTGTTCTCAACATTACCATTTATTACGCTTGGCGTATTTGTCTCTATTGAATGGATGATAGTTGCACAGTATTCGTTACTTCTTTTCGGGTCGATGTAGTCTGCCTCTGCCATTTTCTTCAGGTCTTCAAGCAAAGTTTTCGCAGCATCTAAGCAGCAATGCAAATACATGCCATTGTAATGTTCTTTGTGCCATGAATGGGTTTTATGGATTCTATTTATCCACTCGTCGCTCTTTCTAAAATAGGGAACATATTCAGACATGTGAAAACTTGACTCAGTTACATAATATCCAAAATGCTTTAATATCTCGAATTTTGTAACATCCTGGGTATAAATCTCGGGGTCATTTGCTTTT
>Ga0207430_10022_pt1 | contig 96321 bp, 91 predicted proteins | sample YelNatsi3bottle8_FD_187544 | JGI IMG/M metagenome (GOLD analysis project Ga0207430, IMG submission 187544) | Hot spring thermophilic microbial communities from Obsidian Pool, Yellowstone National Park, USA - site 3 bottle 8 (SPAdes) (version 2) | ecosystem: Environmental > Aquatic > Thermal...
AACACTAAGAGGGATAGAAAAAGTGTCCATGCAAGCGATGCTTGTTTGTGCTTGCTTTAACTTAAAGAAGATGGCAAATTGGATGTGGAAGAAGGGACAAAACGGCCCTGGAAAGGGCAAAAATTTCTTTGTATTTATAAAATATTTATCAAAAATGCTTGTAAAAATACTCAAACCCCACTTTTCGTTTTTTGAAAAGTGGGGTTTGTCGACGGTCTGAAAGGGCTTATTTAAGCCCTTTTTTCATGTTTTTAATAAATTCAAGAGCCTCTTCCCTTGTTTTTATGTTTCCTAAGAAAATCTCCTCATTTAAAGCCTCCAAAACTTCCCCTACAAATCTTCCCTTTTTTCCTGTAAGTTTTATAACATCCTCGCCGGATATCAGTTTTTTAGGAAGCTTGTTTTTTTCATATAATCTATCAATCAAATCCATACAAAATTCAAAATACCTCTCCCTTTCACCATTTTCATCAAGCAAAAGCCTTGTTGCCGTAACATCAAATAATGAAGCTAATATAACATCTAGTGTATTATCCTTAAAATCCCTAATAAGTCTGTATAGGGCTCTTTCGGTTGCACCTGTTTTAAAAAGACCAAGTATTCTCATATGTCCCTTTATAACCGACTCTATTAAGTTTTTCTGCTCCTTTGAAAAGTTATATCTTTTATTTATGCTTTGAAACTCCTCATATCCAGTTACATCATGCCCTTTAAAGGTTATCTTTTCTCCTTCTTTTTTATAGGCTTTTGGTTTTCCAATATCATGTAAAAGAGTCGCAAGCTTTAAAACCGTCCTTCTTTTTACCCCTGAAAGGTTTTCATCTAAATGCTTTTTTATACTATCCTTATGTTTTGTTTTTAAAACCTCATCCATCATATCCTCAAAAGTCTTTAAAGAAAGCATAGAGTGGGTAAAGGAATCAACCACGTGATATTTACACTTTCCTATAAGCTTCATCCTTTTAAACACAGGGAAAATCTCACAAAGAAGTCCTGTGCTATCAAGCTCCTTTAGGATATCATAGCTTTTTCCATCTAATATTTTAAAAATTTCATCTATTATCCTTTCTCCTGAAACATCGTTTATCCTTTGAAAGTTTTGTTTAATAAGCTGTAAAGTCTCATCTTCTATATTAAAATTTAGCTTTGCTTTAAGCCTAAAAGCCCTAAGCATTCTTAAAGGGTCATCTAAAAAAGCATCTTTATAACTTACTCTAATTATTTTATTCTCTATATCCTTTATTCCTCCTACAACATCTATATATTTATCCCCTTTTATGTCCTTTGCTATTGAGTTTATAGTAAAGTCCCTTTTTTTAAGGTCTTCTTCAATACTTTTTCCCTTCATTTTGCAAAAATCTATAGTAATATCATCTAAAATAACCCTTGCAACATCTTCATGCATCAAGAAAAAAGAACCTTTATTTAAATCTGCATATTCCCTTGCAACCTCCAAATTATCCTTTAAAGCCACATCTATATCGTTTATTTTTATGCCTAAAATTAAATCCCTTACACATCCTCCAACTAAGTAGGCTTCTACTCCTTTAGTTTTTAAAAATTTTTCCAAGTCCTTCAAAATTCTCACCTCTTAAACATCCATATAAAAGTCTCCAAAAGGCGAAGATTTAACCTGTATATATCCCTTTTCAACTAATTTTTCCAATATATCCTTTAGAACGTCTACATTAGGCGCTACATCCGTTCCTATTTTAGCTAAAAGGCTTGCAAGGTCTGTTGGAGCAACAGGGAGATGTTTTTTTATCTTATTGTAAACATCTTCATAAAATTTATGTTGCGCATCATACAGTTCATCAAAGGGGTTTTCCCCATGGATTGTTGTAGTTATAGCCATTCTAAATCTTATTGGAATAGTTCTTCCCATTATTGCAGAGGATACAAAGGCGTCCCCAGAAGTTAGATATGGAAGGCGTCTTGCCTCTTCACTTGTAAGGTCAGTTTCCTCCTTTATGGTGTTTATATCAGAAGCCCTTACAGTTCTAAATATTATCTTTGTATTAAGCTGTGCTGTAACTGTTTCATCTAAAAGGGCTGGCCTTTGAGTTGCAAGTATTAAAAATACTCCATATTTTCTTCCTTCTTGAGCTATTTCCTTTATTATAGCCTTTGAAGGTGTCTCATACCCTTTAGGTGCAAAATTATGACTTTCATCAAAGGCTAATATAAAAGGTGGGAAAAACTCTTGAGCCTCTCCTCTTTGCTTTGCATCTCTATACTCTCTTCTTTTATAGTATAGGGTGCTTATAAGGTATGTGGCAAATACGTTTAATATTTTCATAGGACCTTGAATGACAACTGTTTTACCGCTTAAAAGACCGTTTTCAACTTTGCTTATGTCGCTTGTAAAAAGGCCATCCCTAAAAAGCCTTTGAAGCCTCCATAAAACTCCGCTTAAAGATTGAGGTGCAACAGATCTTTTATATTCCCTAAAAACTTCAAGCATATCTTCATAATGCCTTACATTATCATCATCACCTTTATTTTTTGCATCTTCTAAAAGTTTATTTATCTTTGCTTCATTTCCTATATCAAATCCTTCCTTCAAAAGGCTTAATCTTCTTTCAAAGGAAAAGTAAGTATCCTTATATTCATGAAGGGTTTCAACAACGTTTGCCATAGACTCCGTCATGGTTCCTGCAGCTGCTGCTGAAATTAAGTTTATAAGGTCTCTTGTTGTAAGGTTTTCAAACTTAACCCCTACATCCTTTCCTATCTGAAGGCATAAAAATTTGCCACTAAAATCAAAGGAATACTTAGAATCAACTCCGCTATTCTTTGAAAAATCCATTTCATAGTGGGGGTCTAAAACAACTGTTGGAATATTTTTCTTCATTATCTCTTCTAATATAACCCTCATTCCAAAGGATTTACCAGAACCTGATCCTCCAAATATGCCTATATGGGGATACTGATTCATAGACTTTATATCAAAAATAAAAGGAACTCCATTTTGCTTTATTATTTTTCCATCTTCTAATATGCAAAATTTATCATAAAGCTCCTCATCTAAGGTATCTAAAAGTTCCTCTGTACTTTTTATAACCCCTAAAACAAGCCCTTCATCCCTTTTACACTTTAAAAGAAGGTCTTTAACCTCATCAAACTTTGGAAATCTTACAATACTTCCTGTTGTAACAGGATATTTTGCTTCATGAACTAGTCTAACCTTTGCAATATAAATAGTGTTTTCGTCTATCTCATACCCTAAATTTTTTAAAGAATTTAGTATGTTATTATCTACCATATCCCCATTTATATTAAGGGGAATAAACTTATTATAAGATGTTGTTTCAATAACTTCTCCCCTTAAAATTCCTTGAAGATTATCTTCTATTATAAGTATTTGGTTTATCTTAAAAGGAACATCTTTTGATACTACATAAACCTCCTGCTGATTTGTAATCCCTACAACCTGCATAAAAATCCTCCTTACCTTTTGTTTCTTTTAGGATTTATAAACATTTCTCTAAGTTCCTTATCAATATAGGTCTCAACAAAAACTCTTACCATCTCGTCGCTTACTTTAACCTCCTTATCAACCATGTCAAGCCAAAGGGGAATACCCCTTCCTTCCCTTGGAGTTAAAGTGTATAAAAGATTACAAAGCTTTAACCCGTCTTCAAACTGCTCAGCTAAAAAATCAAGCCCTATAACTTGAGGGTCCTTTGAAAGCCTTGCATAAAGAGTTTTTATACCCTTTTGCTTTTTTTGGGTTTTTATATCTATCTCTAAAACTTCCCCCTCATTTAAAAGTCCAAACAAAATTTCCCTGTCATATAAAACATTAGAATATCCTATTTTATCTTTAACAAGCTCTGCAATATCCTTTGTTTTAACCTCTTCTGCAACTCCTATAACTATTTTTCCTTTTTTTAAAACCATTTCCTTAAAGGCTTGCCATTCAAAAGGACAGTCAATTCCATAATGCATCAAAGAACCATCCATTAGAATTATGTCCGACTTAAAATTTTCCATGGCATACATAGCCACCTGTATCTCAAGCTTTGACATTGCTGCCCTTCTTCTTTGTTCATCTTTTATCTGGCTATCTTCCTCTTCAAATAAAGGTGCATAAACATCTTGAAGTATATAAGCTTCATTTAAAGTGGACTTTGCTAAAGCCTGAACTATTGATATATAATGGGGGTAAATTCCTCCATAATTGTTTATAGAACCATCAACTCCAATTATTCCCTTATCCCTTGTTATCTCCTTTATCTCTTTTTCATCAAGCCTTTTTAATTTATGTTTTTTCCCTATCTCATATAAAGTTTTTTCGACCTTTTCTTTATCTATTTTTTTCTTTTGTTCTTTTAATTTGTTGTTTAACTCAGAAAGTTTAACTTTTAAAAAATCAAATTCCATAAAATCACCTCTAAATCAATTATAGCAAAATTTTTCTAAAATTATCTTTTGGCAAAAATTTTCATATTGTTAAAAAAATAACTTTTAAAAAATTTATTTTACTGTATTGACTAATTATGGGAATATTGTTATTATTTAATTAGCAGATGTCGAATATTGTTGATAGGAGGAGAAGGGATGAAGTCAACAGGTGTAGTTAGAAAAGTAGACGAACTTGGAAGAATAGTTATTCCAATTGAGCTTAGAAGAACACTAGAAATAGGTGAAAAGGATGCCCTTGAAATTTATGTAGATGGCGAACATATCATACTTAAAAAATATCAACCAGCTTGTATATTCTGCGGAGATGCAAAGGATGTTGTAAACTATAAGGGTAAAAATATCTGTCAAAACTGCTTAGAAGAGCTAAGAAATCAAAAATAAAGGCATGCTAAAGCATGCCTTTTATACATTTAATGCCTTTTTATAAACTTCAGACTTTGGAAGGCCTCTTTCCTTTGCAACCATCTTTATGGCCTCCATTTTTGAAAAACCCTTTTCTATGTACATTTTAACGTGCTCTTCAATGCTTATGTCTTTAAAATCCTCAGTTTTTTTCCTTTCAAGCTCCTCCTTAGAAATCCCTTCTAAAACTAAAACAAATTCCCCTAAAGGCTTCTTTTCTTTAAAAATTTCTAAGGCTTGGCTTAAAGTACATCTTATAACTTCTTCATACTTTTTTGTAAGCTCTCTACATATTGATATTTTTCTATCTCCAAAGGTTTTATAAAGATCCTCCAAAGTTCTTAAAAGCTTATGGGGAGCCTCATAAAATATAATAGTTCTTTCCTCATTTAAAAGGGCATCAAGCCTTTCCTTTCTTCCCTTTTTGTCGGTTGGTAAAAAACCTTCGAAAACAAACCTTGATGTATTAAGCCCAGATACAACAAGCCCATACACAAAGGCAGTAGGCCCCGGAATTAAATAAACATTTATATTGTTTTCAATGGCCATTTTAACCAAGGCTTCCCCTGGGTCTGAAATCCCTGGAGTTCCCGCATCAGTTACAAGGGCCATATTTTCCCCTTCTAAAACCCTTTTTATTATTTTTTCTCCACTTTCATATTTGTTATGTTCATGATAACTTATAAGGGGCTTTTTTATGTTAAAGTGATTTAAAAGCTTTAGAGTTTGTCTTGTATCCTCTGCTGCTATAAAATCAACGCTTTGTAAAGTCTCAAGGGCCCTTAAAGTTATATCCTTCAAATTCCCTATAGGCGTTGCAACAAGATAAATACATCCGGGCATATTAACCCTCCTTTAAATTAAGCCATATATTTTTAAAACTTCCTCTGTATAGTTTCCCTTTTCATCATATACATATAAAGGCTTTTCAACCTTTAAAAAATCTCCCCCTGCCTTTACAGCTTCTATTAAAACCATATTAGGAGCTTTGTCATAGCTTGGATGAACAAATCTTATCCTCTTTGGATTAAATTTATTTTTATCAAGGCTTAACATTATATCCTTAAGCCTTTCGGGGCGGTGAACCATATAAAGCCTTCCTAATCCCTTTAAAAGCCTTGATGCAGAAAATATAACTTCATCAAGATTTACTAATATTTCATGCCTTGATATTGCCTTTTTATCCTTTGGGTTTACAAGCCCTGTTAAAATCTTTTTATAGGGAGGATTTGTTACAACAACATCATAAATATTTACCCCTAAGTATTTAAAACAATCCTTTATGTCCCCTTCATATATTTCAATTTTATCATCAAGACCATTTAATTTTATACTTCTTTTTGCCATATCTGCAACTTCTTTTTGTATTTCAACTCCTATTATTTTTTTAGGCTTGTATTTTCCATACATTAAAAGGGGAATTATACCTGTCCCTGTTCCAAGGTCAACAACCGTTTCCTTGTATTTTGCCTTGGCAAAGCTTGATAAAAGAACAGCATCAATTCCAAAACAAAAACCTTGAGGGTCTTGAATTATCTTAAGACCCCCAAGCTGAAGGTCATCTATTCTTTCTCCTTCTTTTAGCATGATATCACCTACTTAGCCCTTTTAATTAAGTCCTTTAATGTGCTTTCCTCCATATATCCTATATGCTGCTGTTTAATTTTAAAATCCTTTCCTATTATAAAGGTAGTTGGTATTCCCCTTACTGAATAAATATTTGCTACTTTTCCATCAACGTCCATAAGAGGAACTATTTTATAATTGTTTTCCTCTAAAAAGGCTTTAACGGTTTCTTTATCTTCACCTATATTTACAAACAAAAATACAACATCTTTGTCCCCTTGACTTAAAACCTTCATAAAGTTTGGAAACTCAGCTTTACATGGAGGGCACCATGTTGCAAAAAAGTTTAAAACAACAACTTTGCCTTTATAATCAGAAAGCTTTACAACATCTCCCTTTAAATTTTGTAGGGTAAAGTCCTTTGCAAAATTTGAAGCTTCATCTTCTTTAATATAAAGCTTTACTAAAAAAATAGCAAGAATAAATATTAAAATCCCTAAAATAATTTTCCTTTTCATCTTAAAACCCCCAAGTTATCTTTGAAAAGTATCCGAAAAACAAAAGTATTCCTGTAATTATAATGATTATACCTGAAAAAATTTTTATAAATTTTAATCTAAACTTTAAATTAAACTTTTTAAATAAAAAAGCCATAACAACAAAAGGAATAGCAAGTCCCATAGAATAAACAAAAAGCAAAAAAGCACCATAAAATAAAGATTGTTTGCTTGCAGCAATAGCTAAAACTGATGCTAAAACAGGACCTATGCAAGGTGTCCATCCAAGGGATAGGCTAGCTCCAAGCAAAAATCCCCTTAAAGGACCTTTATGACTTAAATTTACTTGAAATCTTTTCTCCATCATAAGATAATCTAACTTCAATACATCAAGATAAAAAAGTCCCATAAATATTACAAAAATGCCTAAAACCTTATTTAAAATTTGCCTGTAAAACAATAAAAACTTTCCTATTCCGCTTGCAGCTAACCCTAAAAGGACAAATATTAAGGTAAAACCTAATACAAAAGAAATTGAGTTTAGTATCCCCTTTTCTTTATCTTCTCCAAAAATATATGCAGCATATACAGGATATAAAGGTAAAAAACAAGGCGATAAAAAAGAAAGCAACCCCTCTACAAATACTATTAAAAAACTTATATCCTTCATGTCATCATCCCCTCTAGGGTATATTTTAAAATTATAAATTTAAATCTTCAATAAATGACAAAATTATATCAAATATTTCTTATTTTAGTTTCTTCCTTTATAATAAAATTAGCAAAATAAAAAGGGGGATATACATGAAAAAGGTTGCAATAGTATTTAATGGTGGAACTATTTCTATGAAAATTGATCCAAGAATTAAGGCCGCTGTTCCTACATTATCTGCTCAAGAAATACTTGCAATGGTCACAGGCATCGAAGGATACGCAGAAATAGAACCTCATACCTTTTCAAATCTTCCAGGACCTCATATGACTCCTGAAAAAATGCTGGAGCTTTCTAAATTTATAAAAAACCTTTTAGAAAGAGATGACATAGCAGGCGTTGTTGTAACCCATGGAACCGACTCGTTAGAAGAGACAGCATATTTTTTAGATCTTACAATAAACTCTGAAAAACCAGTAATAGTAACAGGAGCTATGAGAAACAGCTCTGAACTTGGATATGATGGTCCCCATAATCTTGCAGCATCAATATGTACAGCCATATCAGAGGATGCTAAAAGAAGAGGAGTTTTGGTATGCTTTAACAACGAGCTTTTCTTAGCCTCTGAAGTTACAAAGGCAAATTCTATGAGCCTAAACGCCTTCCAATCTCCAAACCTTGGTCCCATAGGAATTGTGGACAGCAACAAAGTTATATTCTACAGAGATGTAACTAAAAAACAATACATTGAGATTGACAAAATCAACGCAAAGGTTGAACTTATAAAAACAGTAACAGGAATGGATTCATCATATATAGATTTTTGCATAGAAAAGGGAGTAGATGGGCTTGTAATAGAAGGAATGGGAAGAGGAAACGTTACACCTTTTATGGTAGAGGGAATAAAAAGAGCTATTGAAAAAAACATCCCTGTTGTTGTAGTTTCAAGATGCTTCCAAGGAAGAGTTTTAGACTCCTATGGATATCCAGGCGGTGGAAAAAACCTAAGGGACTTAGGAGTTATATTCGGAGATAATCTTCCAGGACAAAAGGCTAGAATAAAGCTTATAGTAGCTCTTTCAAAAACAAGGGATTTAAATGAAATAAGAAAAATATTCGAAAGGGAATTATACTAGCCCCTATCCTAAGGGGCTTGTTAATTTAATAACAATTGTTAGAATTTTTAAAATATTGCATAAATTTAATTGAATTAATTCATCTCTTATGTTAGAATTATTATAAACATATCGAGGGGGGATTTTTAATGAATCTTTCACAATTTGTTGACTTTCTAAATAGCCTAGTCTGGAGTAAAGCACTTATTTATCTTTGTCTTTTAACAGGACTTTATTTTTCAATCAGAATGCGATTTTTCCAAATAAGGCACATTAAAGACATGGTAAAATACCTACTTGGTGGACAAGATTCTGAACAGGGCGTTACCTCCTTCCAAGCCTTTGCTATGGCAGTTGCAGGACGTGTAGGAACAGGTAACATAGCAGGGGTTGCAACTGCAATAGCAATGGGAGGTCCTGGGGCAGTATTTTGGATGTGGGCAATAGCCTTTCTTGGGGCAGGTTCAGCTTATGTAGAATCTGTTCTTGCTCAAATCTATAAGGAAGAAAGGGACGGACAATACAGAGGAGGTCCTGCATATTACATTGAAAAAGGCCTTAAAATGAAATGGTATGCAGTAGCCTTTGCAGTTTCAACAGTTTTAGCCTGCGGTCTTCTTCTTCCTGGAGTTCAAGCGTATAACATAGGCGAAAGTATAAAAAATGCCTTTGGAATCAACCCTGCAATTACAGGTGGTTTTGTAATATTTCTTCTTGGACTTATAATATTTGGTGGAGTAAAAAGAATAGGTAAAGCAGCAGAAGTTATAGTTCCATTTATGGCTATAGGTTATATATTGGTTTCTATAATTATAATAATCGTAAATATAAAAGAACTTCCTCATGTTTTAGCACTAATATTTAAAAACGCCTTTGGCCTTGATGCTGCCTTTGGAGGTCTTTTAGGTTCTGCAATCTCTTGGGGAGTAAAAAGAGGAGTTTATTCAAACGAAGCAGGTCAAGGAACAGGACCTATGGCAGCAGCCGCTGCTGAAGTTTCCCATCCTGCTAAACAAGGTTTAGTTCAAGCCTTTTCAGTTTATGTTGATACCCTCTTTGTATGCTCTGCAACTGCCTTTATGATTCTTATAACTGGAAAATACAACGTTCATAAACCCGGCGGAGGATTTTATGTGGAAAACTTGCCAGGAATTCAATACGGTCCTGCCTTTACACAAAAAGCAGTTGAAACCTTGTTCCCATCCTTTGGTGCAGCCTTTGTTGCTATAGCTTTGTTCTTCTTTGCATTTACAACTCTTATGGCTTACTACTACTACTCAGAAACAAGCCTTGCATACCTCATAAATGATGAAAAGCTTAGAAAAACTTTAATAAACGTTTTAAGGGTTGTGCTTCTTGCATCCGCCTTCTATGGAACAATAAGAACTGCATCCTTTGCATGGGCCCTTGGTGACCTTGGAGTTGGTATAATGGCTTGGCTTAATATAATTGCTATAATACTCCTTCAAAAACCAGCCCTTGCAACATTAAAAGATTATGAAGAACAAAAAGCAAAGGGATTAGACCCTGTCTTTGACCCTAAAAAATATGGAATTGAAAATGCAGATATTTGGAATAAAATTGTTGAAAAGTATAAGTAAAAGATCCCCTTTTGGGGGTCTTTTTTGTTGAACAAATTCTAAAATATTTGTTATAATAATATTTTGTCAAGAATAAAAAGAAAGGAGTTGAGGAAGATGGCAGACTTTATAAAAAAAGTAGGGAACGAGCTATGGTTTGAAGAAAATGACAGAGACTCTCTAAAAGTATCCTACAAAATAAAAGATATCCTATACTCCGCAAAATCAAAGTACCAAGAAGTTCAAATAGTAGATTCAGTTGACTTTGGAAAAATGCTTTTAATAGATGGCGTTGTCCAAACCACCGAAAAGGATGGTTTTATATATAACGAAATGATAGCTCATGTTCCACTAAGCATGCACAAAAATCCTAAAAAGGTTCTTATAATAGGTGGGGGAGATTTAGGAGCAGCCTTTGAAGCTACAAAATATCCAGTGGAAAGGATAGATGTTGTTGAAATAGATGAAGAGGTTGTAAAGGCTTCAAAGGAATATCTAAAGGAAGTTTCTAAGGATTTAAAGGATGAAAGGGTTAATGTATTGTTTGAAGATGGAGCTAAATTTGTTAAAAACAAAAAAGGTGAATACGACGTTATAATAGTTGACTCCTCAGATCCTATCGGCCCTGCTGAAGTTCTATTTGGAGAAGAGTTTTACAAAGACATCTATGAAGCCCTTAAAGAAGACGGAATAATGGCTTGTCAAAGCGAATCTCCTCTTTTATATCCTGAAGTTTTCAAAAGAACATATAAAAGATTAAAAAACATATTCCCTATAGTAAAGGTTTCAATCGCTACAGTTCCAACATATCCAGCAGGATTTTGGAGCTTTACTATAGGTTCTAAAAAATATAGCGAAATAAACAAAGTTTATGATAAGGATACATTATATGTAACTAAAGAAATAATAGAATCTTCATTTAACTTGCCAAGATTTATTGAAAATATGTTAAAATAGTGCGCACTTTTGCGCACTATTTTTAATATTGACTTTGTTCTTTAAATTCGTATAATTATACTAAAATACTAAAAGGGGGATTATTATGAGTAATGCTAAAAAGTTAGGACTTTGGACATTGGTTATGCTTACCTTTGTCCCAACATTTGGATTTGGAAACATCACAACAAACGCGGTTGCCCTAGGCCCTGCTGCAATTCCATCATGGCTTTTGGTATCATTGCTTTTCTTTTTCCCATTATCAATAATGATAGCAGAACTTGCATCCAAAAATCAAGATAAAGAGGGAGGACTTTATACTTGGATTGAAAGCGCTTTAGGACCAAAGTGGGCATTTATTGGAACATGGTCATACTTTGTGGCTAATCTTTTTTATCTACAAATGGTATTTGCAAGAATACCTGTATCGGTTTCCTGGGCTATATTTGGCGAAAACAGATTTAACGACCAAAACGCATATCTTTTACCATATTTAAGCATAATACTTGCAATAATATTAACCTATGTTGCAACAAAGGGTGTTAAAAAGTTCTCTAAGCTTGCTGACTTTGGAGGAAAGTTTACTTTAGCTGCAACCATAATATTTATAGTATTTGCATTTATAGGACTACTTATTGGCAAACCATCTGCAACACAATTTACTGTAGATAATACTATCCCAAAATTTGATACATCATATTTTGCAACCTTCTCATGGCTATTGTTTGCTGTTGCTGGTGCTGAAGTTGCAGGAACTTATATAAAAGATGTTGATGACCCTCAAAGAACATTCCCAAAGGCAGTTTTAATTGCAACAATCCTTATAGCCCTTGCATATGTTGTAGGTTCAATTGCGGTATGCCTTGTTATATCTCCTGAAGCTTTGCAAGAGGCTAATTTAAAAAATGCTGGATATGTAGTATATAAAACTTTAGCTGAAAACTTTGGAATAAACGGTAAAATAGTTGTTCAAATATATGCAGCCATACTTACTATAACATCAATTGCTGCATATATAGTATGGATTGAATCTCCAATAAGGGCTATGTTTGCAGAAGTTCCAGAAGGAACCTTCCCAAAATTTTTAACTGAAAAAGACGAAAATGGAACGCTAAAAAAGGCCCTATGGACTCAATGCGCAATAGTAATAATAATGATTGCCGTTCCTCTTCTTGGACTTAACTCAATAGATGCCTTCTTTAGGCTTTTAACTGACCTTTCAGCACTATCTCTTGTTGTTCCTTATATAATATTAATTGCAGCTTATATATCCTTTAGACTTAAAAATCAGGATGTACCATTTAAGTTCTTTAAATCTAATACAACAGCTATGATTTTCTCATGGATAGCTTTAATTTTAAGCATAGCAGGATTCTTTGGAGCAGGACTTGATTATATATCTGGGGCAGAATCTTCAAAGGAGGCATTAATACAAATAATAAAAACCTACGGCGGACCTGTTATACTAATAATATTAGGATATATAATAACCTTCTTAACTAAAGCTGTAAATAAAAATATAGAAAAAACTGAAACAATGTAAAAAATCCCCTAAAGGTTTTCCTTTAGGGGATTAATTTACACTAAGCTTTATTTTCTCTACTGCATTTTTAAATTGTGGTATTAGGGAAATTATAATGCAAACAAGCAAATCCGGTCCTAAGTAGCTAAAATTATAAACTATTGAATACCATAAAGGATTCATTCCTTCCGGCGCATAGCTTGCAAAGAAAATTGCCCCGGATATTATATGAAAAATCATTCTCGATATGCCACCTATTATCAAAGAAACTGTAAAATTCTTTCTATAAAGCCCAGCAAGCCCTAAAGCAGCAAAAGCAAGGGGGTAATCTATTAAAACTTGAGCCCAATGAACTACATATTGATCTTGTATAAACTGTAAAATTCCATAGGCTGCCCCTGCAATAATTCCATCTTTATAGCCAAAGATGTATGCAAAAAGCATTATTGGTATCATACTTCCTAAGGTTATTGTTCCACCTTGGGGCATTTGCAAAAACTTTACAAAGGATAAAATAAAAGACATTGAAATCAAAAGGCTTGCATAGGTAATCTTTCTTGAAGTCATTTTTTCCTTAGATTTTAATAAGGATAGCCCTAATACCACTAGTAAAAATATAATAAACCATGAAGTTAAAGTTATTTTAGATATACTTTTGAAGACATTTAAAAATTGCATAAAAAAACCTCCTTTTTGCCGACGCAAAAGGAGATTCACAACGCTTCCCTTCGCTGGCATTACCCAGGTCAGGTTCAAAGGGTCGAAGGCTTTAGCCTTCCTCTCAGCCGTGTGGCTCCCCTAGCGTTCGGCAATATTTTATTTAGTTTAATTTTATAATAAACCTTTTTAAAACTTAAGTCAATCATTCTTCATAAAATTCCAAAAACGAATACTTTTTCCCATCCTTTTGCCATCCTATTATGCTGTCTAAATTAACGTTTTGAGCGGACTTGAATATTGACTTTTCAACATCTTCAAAGTTTTTCTTTAAGTTTTTAATAAGCTCTTTTATTTCATATCTTTTGTTTCCTATCTTTTCTGCTGCAACCATACAAGCGCAGTTTAAAGGCCATATGCCTGCATATTGAATAAACTGCTCTATATGCCTTTCCCTTATATAATACATAGGCCTTATAAGTTCCATTCCTTCAAAATTTTTAGCCTTTAGTTTTGGCATCATGGTTTTAAAGTTTCCAGAGTATAAAACGTTTAAAAGAATAGTTTCTATAACATCATCATAATGGTGTCCTAAGGCAAGCTTATTACATCCAAGCTCCTTTGCTTTGTTATATAAAGCTCCCCTTCTCATCCTTGCACACATGTAGCAAGGATAATCCTTTGCTATTCTGTCAACAACCTCAAATATCTTGCTTTCAAAGATATGAGCTGGAATGTTTAAATAATTAAGATTTTCAATATGAAGCTTTTTAATATCAGGATGATATCCCGGGTCCATAGATATAAATTCAACTTCAAACTTTATATTTGAATGCCTTTTCAATTCCTGAAAAAGCTTTGCCATAAGAAGGCTGTCTTTTCCTCCGGATATTGCAACTGCAATTTTATCTCCATCCTTTATAAGTTTAAAATCCCTTATAGCCCTTACAAAAGGAGAATATATCTTATGTCTAAATTTGGTTATTATACTTCTTTCGATTTCAACTAAAGGTTTTCTATTTCCTTCAGGAGTTATAACAGGACAATTACCTTGAATGCTCATTCTATCACCCCAAATATTTTTCTTTTTTAATTATACCATATAACTATTTTGAAAAGTTATTTTAAAAATATTCTAAATTATCTAGCATACATTAAATTTTTGTTATATAATTATAATGGAATATGTTTCGAAAATGTTACAAAGAGGTGGTATCATGAAACAAGTAAATTTAGATTGGGGAAAACTTGGATTTAACTACATTAAAACTGACTTTAGATACGTTTCCTACTGGAAGGATGGAAAATGGGACGAAGGAAAATTAGTAGAAGATAACATGATAACCATAAGCGAAGGTTCTCCAGCAATCCACTACGGTCAACAATGCTTTGAAGGTCTTAAAGCATATAGAAGAAAGGATGGAAAAATCCAATTATTTAGACCAGATCAAAACGCAAAAAGAATGAATCAAAGTGCAAGAAGACTTTTAATGCCTGAAATACCAGAAGAAAAGTTTATAGAAGCATGTATACAAGTTGTTAAAGCAAATGAACATTTTGTTCCACCTTATGGAACAGGAGCTACCTTCTACTTAAGGCCCTATTTAATAGGAATTGGGGACAACCTTGGAGTAAAGCCTGCAAAGGAATACTTATTCTCAGTTTTTGGATGCCCTGTTGGACCTTATTTTAAAGGTGGACTTACTCCTGTAAACTTTATGGTCTCAGACTACGACAGAGCTGCTCCAAACGGAACAGGTGCTGTAAAGGTTGGAGGAAACTATGCAGGAAGCCTTCTTCCACATGAAATTGCAGTAAAAAGAGGATTTGCAGATTGTATATACTTAGATCCTGCAACTCATACAAAGATTGAAGAAGTTGGTGCTGCAAACTTCTTTGGAATTACAAAGGATAACAAATTTGTAACTCCAAAGTCATCTTCAATACTTCCAAGTATAACAAAATATTCTTTAATGTATGTTGCAGAGAAATACCTTGGAATGCAAGTTGAAGAAAGGGATGTTTACATAGACAAGCTAGATGAATTTGTAGAAGCAGGTGCCTGCGGAACAGCTGCGGTTATAACTCCTATTGGAGGAATAGAATACAAAGGTAAACTACATGTATTCTACAGCACAACAGAAGTTGGTCCTATCACAAGAAAACTTTACGACACATTAGTTGGAATACAATTTGGAGATATAGAAGCTCCAGAAGGATGGATTGTAGAAGTAATATAGGCTGTGGATTCCACAGCCTATTTCTCTTTTATGAGTATATAAAATTCAAAACCTTTGCCCTTCATATCCTTTTCAATGTTTATAAGATTAAACTCTATTTTAATCCTTACATATTGATTTTCATCTAAAAAACACATCTCCTCTTTAGGAAGATATATAACTTCATTTGATTTATCTTTATATCTTTCCATTAGCCCTTGTGCAAATTTATTTAGATTTGTTGAATAAATAAGTTTCCCATCCTTAAAAATCCTTAAAACTGAGGAATTAAAATCAAACCTTGCATATATCCCTTGAGTAGAATCTGAATATCTCATATCTAAAAGATAGTCATACCCTTTAACATCAATTAACCTATCCTTTGGATTTCTTTCAAAAGTAAAATACTGAAGGGGATAAAATTCAACATTATCAAATCCAAACACCTTTTTCATATCTGACCTTTTAAAATCCTTTGGAATGTATTTTAAATCCTTTAAGCTATGGTTTAACTCAAAGTAATCTATTATTCCACATATTGTTCTTTTATCTTCATAACTTATGTTAGAGTTTGGAATTATCTTTCCCTTTAACATTCCATTTTTTATTAAAATTGCTTCAAACCGTTTGTTTTGACTGTATTTTGAAAGGTTAAAACTACTTAAAGGCCCAAAATTTGAAATTAAAATAAATACCGATAAGGTAATTGGAACTATTATGTTTTCCTTTTTTAAAAAAGAAAAATAAATCATAATTAAAAATATCCATATCCCTAAAATTAAGACATAATATCTTCTTTCAGTTAATCCATATTGATTTATCCTAAGAGCTATTGATACAAACATCACTAAAATTATAGGAATAATAAGTTTTGGAATAAATTTAAAAAAGAAAGTAGCCCATCTGTTTTCATGATAAAAGGGAGTTATAAAAAATAAAACAAATATTGTAATTAAACAATACCACAAAACAAGATGAGATATAAGCCCCCTTGGAAAGGATAAGGTTAATAATATTTTTGCAAAAAAGATATAAAGTACAACAGTATAGGAAAGCAAAAGAGGCATTATTATATAAAGCAATAAAACCTTAATAGTCTTTGAAAAATCCTTTTTATAAACATCCTTTGGAATATTTGATAAAAAATAAAAAACCCCAAAGATTAAAAAAACCACTAAAGCAAAATAAAAGTAAATGTCCTCCCTTACTTTTATTTCTAAAAGCCTATCTATTGCAAATAGTATAGCAGAAATTCCAAAGTATAAAACCCCTGAATAAAACAAGGCTGTAAAAAAAGATATAACAACCTTTTCAACATAAACTTCAAAACAATCCCTTTTAAAATATGGAATGTATAAAAAAGCTAAAAACAAAGCTAAATTTAAGGATATAAATTTAAACATAGTTTCCATTTTAAAATCCCTTATTAAAAAATAATAAAGGATTAAAAATAAATATCCTAATAAATAATAATTTTTTCTACCTATCCTTTCCTGCAAAACCCTTATACAAAGAAATAAAAACATACCAGCTGTAAAAACCATAGAAAGCTTTTTTAAAGGCTCTAAATCAAGGGAATACCTGATTCTAATTTCATTGTTTATTATAAGAAGGGCAGTAAGAAGAGTTGAAAAAATAAAAGTTTCAGGAAATCTTTTTGTTCCTAAAGTTATTGATGCCATGGTTCTTTTTAAAAAATTTGATATTACCATAAAAATTACCCCTTTTTATTTTTTATTATATCATATTTAATTTAAACAAGCCATCTGCTATAATTTTACTAGAACCTTAAAAGGAGGGAATAACTTGAAAACAAACCGCTTTGGGAAAAATATATTTAACTTAATAGTTAAAACTTGTTTAAGTTTTATATTTATTTTAATCTTGGCATATTCCTTTGTGATTTACTCTACCCTTTCAAAAATACAAACCACAGTAAAAAACACAGCAGAGGAAGCCTCTAAAATAATAGATGGAGATAAACTCGAAAAAGTTTGGAACTTAAAAGATTCAAACTGCAAAGAATTTTTTGAAATTAGGGATAATTTAATAAAATTTAAAAGCTCAAAAAATGTTAAATATATCTACACATTATATGTTGAAAACAATAAAAGCTACTTTATAGTCGACGGCTCTTTACAAGATGCTGCTGCTTTAAAAGATGAGTACATTTTTAAAAAAGAGATGAAGCTTGCAATGGAAGGCAATGTAACATGCTTAAAATTTCCTATAAAAGATAAATGGGGAACTTTCATATCAGGTTATGCTCCAATTAAAAACTCTAGTGGAAAAATAGTTGGGATTGTAGCAGCTGATGTGGATGTTGAAAATTTTGTTTATATGAATTATATGCTTTTAATATCAATAACGGCAACAATAATAATAACCATGATAATAGCCTTTTTCACTACAAAAAAATATTCTAACAAGATAGTATCTCAAATTGAAAATGCTGCAGGTAATATGAATAAATTATCCTTAGGGGACCTTACTGTAAGCCTTTTTGCCAAAACAAATGATGAAATAGAAGACATAATAAATAAGGCTGATGAATTTAGGTTGAGCATAAATAACATACTTTTATCAATAAAGGAAAAATTTGAAAACGTATTTGAACAAGCCAAGAATTTAGCCTATATATCCTCTGAATTACAAAAGGCCTCCCATGAAGTTGCAAGTTCCCTTCAAACATCAGGATATGAAGTAGAAAGACAAAACCAAAGCTTTAGCAATTTAACAAAATTTATAAATGAATATAACTTAAATCTTGAAAAAAGCATAAACATAATAAAGGATATGGAAAACTATGCAAAAGAAATAGAAAAGGATTTTGACAAAACAAACCAAGATATAACCTTGCTTATATCCTCTGTAAAACAGGTAAACAATACATATGGTGAGGTTTTAAAAAATATAGAGATGCTTAATGAAAATATAAATCAAATTAGTCAAATTTCTAATTTAATAAACGATATAGCAGACCAGACAAACCTCCTTGCACTAAATGCTGCAATTGAAGCCGCAAGGGCAGGGGATTTAGGAAAGGGTTTTGCAGTGGTTGCAGAAGAGGTTAGAAAACTTGCAGAAAAATCAAAGGAATCAGCACAAAATATAAGCAAAATAATAGATGTAGTATCAAAGGGAAATAAAACAGTAGTTGAAAAGGCACAGGATATGAACAAAATAATAAACAGCCAAATAAAACAGGCAGAAGAAACCACCCAAATTTTTAATAATATAAGTTCAAGTATTTCCACCTTAATTTCAAAAATATCAACAGCCTACAACTACACCAATGAAATAGATAACGGAAGGCAAATGATATTAAAAAGCGTTGATGATTTATCTTTATCAATAAATAACATATATAAGTCTATAACCACAATTTCCGCAACATCACAGGAACTTTACTCTGCGTCAGATGAAATATCTCAAGCTGCTGAAAAACTTAAGGAAGCATCAAAGGAAACCTTATCAGAAATAAATAAATTTAAACTAAAATAACCCCTTTGAAAATCCAAAGGGGTTATTTTTTAAACTTTAAATTTATCCACCGCTTCCATAAGTTTTGTTGCAATTGAGCTTAAGTTTTCAGCAGCGTTTGCAACCTCTTGAGAAGATGCTGAAAACTCTTCAGCAGATGCTGCAACTTCTTGTGAAGCTGCTGTATTTTCCTGAGTTATAGCGCTTACAGCTTCAACCTTTGATAAAACTTTTTCCTTAGACTTAACTATTTCATCCATACCCTTATAAGTTCTATCCATTAAAGGCGCTATATTTTGAACGGATTCTAATATTTCTGCAAAGGCATCTACTGTGTTTGATACCGAAGTTGTTTGAGCTTTTATAAAGTTTTCAACCTCACTTGATGTTTTTATAACTTCTTCTGTATCTAATTGTATTGAATTTACAAGATCTATTATCTCTTCTGTTGACTTTTTAGATTCCTCTGCAAGCTTTCTTACCTCATCCGCAACAACGGCAAAACCTCTTCCTGCTTCCCCTGCCCTTGCAGCTTCTATTGCCGCATTTAATGCAAGAAGATTTGTTTGTTCTGAAATTGAAGTTATAACATTCGTAATACTACTTATTTGTTTTACTGAATTAGTAAGATTGTTAACCTTAGACACAACTATTTCAAAGGCATTTCTTATATCCTCTATTGATTTTACAAGTTTATCCATTTCATTTTTTCCGTTATTAGCCTTATTTGTTGTATTGTCAGTTTCTTGTTTTACATTTCTTAGCTCTTTATAAACATTTTCTATGTTGTCTGTAAGGGTTGCAATTAAGTTTACTATATCCTGTAAATCATTGCTTTGAGCTATAGCCCCCTCTGCAACCTGCTGCATAGTAGTTGCAAGCTCTTGGGAACCTGATGACATCTCCTCAGATATTGCAGTTAAATTTTGTGAGTTATCAGTAACAAGTTTTGTATTTTCCTTTATAACCTTAAGCTCATCCTTTATATTTTCAACTATCTTCTTTAGATATTCATTTATCTTTGAAAACTCATTTTTACCATCAACATCTATCTCAACCGTAAAGTCATAATTTGAAAGCTTTTCTGCAACATCGCTTACAGTTCTCATTGAAATTCTTAAAATATACGTTACTCCAAGGACCATTGCGCTTGTAATCATAAGAATAACTAAAAACACTATAACAAATACCCTTTTAGTTCCTGCAAATATAAAGTTAGCCTTATCTACAACATCCTTTGAAATTCTAGCATTTAATCCAACAAGCTCATCTATGTTCTTTTGGGTGTTTAAAATAAGTTCATTAAGCTTTGCAGCATCGCTTAGGCTTATTGCTTGGTTTGACTTTAAAAGATTTATCTGCCTTTTAGCCTCCTCAACATATAAGCCTATGTTGTTTTTTATTGTCTCTAAAAGTCTTTGCTGCTCCTCATTCATTTTATAGTTCTTTAAATTGTTTAAAGCTTCTTCTATACTTTTTTCCTTTTCTAATATCTTGTTGTACTCCTCTATGCTATAAGCCTTTTCATCTAGCATCTTATTAACAGAAAGCCTCATTATATAAAGCTCGGTTTCTAAACGCTTAACCTCAAGGGAGGGAAGCATGTTAACATTATACAAATTATTCATGTCATTGCTTAAAACGTTCATATTCTTAACTGCTAATAAAGATATAGAAGCTAAAGAAAGCGCAACAGTTATAACTATTAAGTATAAAAGAGAAACTACTTTTACATTTTTAAAAAGATTTATTATTCCTCTTTTTTTCATTTCCATCCCCCTTTCTTTCCAATAAATTCTTTTATTTCCTCAAAAGTTTTAGGCCCTGATATATAATAACCTTGAATTTTGTTACAACCCCATCTTTTTAAAATTTCAACCTGCTCTTTTGTTTCAACTCCCTCTGCCACAACCTCATAGTTCATTTCCTTTGAAATATAAATTATTCCTTTAATTAGAGCACTTCCATTTTTATCATCTATTCTATCTATAAGGCTTTTGTCAATTTTTATAGTGCTTATTGGAAAGTTTATCATATTTATAAGGGAAGAATATCCTACTCCAAAATCATCTAGGGAAATTTTCATTCCTCTTTTTAAAAACTCATTTATTTTATTTATCTTCTGCTCTTGAATATTTAATATTTGAGTTTCAGTAAACTCTATTCCAATAAGGCTTGAGGGAACCTTATACTTAGAAAGAAGATTGTCAAACAATAAAAAGAATGTGTCGTCCCGAAGCTGCAAAGGAGATACGTTTATATTGACTTTAATATTAATATCTTCCTCCATCCATCTTTTTATATCATTAAAAACTCCTTCAATAACAAAAATACCAAATTCTCTTATAAGACCCGTCTCTTCAAGAATAGGAACAAAAACAGAAGGTGGAACATCCCCATATTTTTCGCTTTTCCAACGAGCTAGGGCTTCAACTTCCTTTATTTTCCCTTCCTTTAAGTCATAAATTGGCTGGTATAAAATATAAAACTCCTCCTCTAAAAGAGCCCTTTTTATATCCACCATCATATTAGCTTTTTTAAGCATAGTATCTTCCATTTCCTTGTTAAAAACAACATAGTTTGACTTTCCTAATTTTTTTGCCTCAAACATAGACATGTCAGCTTTTCTTATTATATCATCTATATTCTCTCCAGCACTAGATATATAAACTCCAACGCTTACAGTTGTTAAAACTTCTCTATTACCTACTTTAAAACAATAATTAAACCTTTCAATTATATTTTCAATTATTTTAAAAGCTTCATCTTTTTTACAGTCAAAGAGAATAATAAACTCATCTCCTCCAAACCTAAAAACCTTTCCTCTATTTTTAACCATTTTAACTAATATATCGCTTATTTTAATAAGAACATCATCTCCAAAACTATGACCATAGGAATCGTTTATATATTTAAAATTATCAAAGTCAAGAAAAGCAACTGTAAGATGACAGTTTTTACACCTATAATAATCATATAAATAATATCTATTGGGAAGCCCTGTTAAATAATCATAATACTCTTTTCCTTTAAAATCCTTATTAGGCAACATAATATCAACCCTTTTTAGAAGTTTGCAAAAAAATAATAATATAACATTTATAAAAATTCAACAAGATATTTATAAATTTTTTTTAAAATTTAAGCGGCATATGCCGCTTAAACCTTAAATTGATTTATAACCTGACTTAAGTCTTGTGCCACAGAAGTTAAATTTTGTGCTGAGGCTGCAACCTCCTCAGAAGATGCAGAAAGCTCCTCAGAGGATGCCGCAACTTCTTGTGCTGCTGCACTGTTTTCTTGTGTTACTGCGCTTACACCCTCTACCTTTGTTATTACCTCATCCCTTGATTTTATTACCTCATCCATGTCCCTGTTTACCTTCTCTATCAGCGGAACTATGTTCTCTATAGAATCTATTATCCCTTCAAAGGTTTTTACCGTATTTTCCACAGAGCTTGTCTGCTCTTTTATAAAATCACTAACTTCCCTTGATGTGTTTATTACCTCCTCTGCATCCTTTTGTATTCCCTTTAAAAGCTCATTTATCTCTTTTGTTGACCTCTTTGACTCCTCTGCTAGTTTCCTTACTTCATCTGCTACTACCGCAAATCCTTTTCCCATCTCCCCTGCCCTTGCTGCCTCTATCGCTGCATTTAATGCCAGTAAATTCGTCTGCTCTGATATCCCATTTATAACCTCTGTTATGTTGCTTATTTGTTTTAATGAGCCTATTAGATTGTTTATTTTATTTATCACCGCTTCAAAGGCTTCCTTTATTTCATCTATCACCCTTACTAAATTATCCATCTCTTTTTTGCCTTCGTTTGCTTTATCCGTTGTATCCTCTGCATCTTCCTTTACCTTTACAAGTTCACTATAGGCGTTCTCTATCGCATCCGTTAACCTTTGCATTAGGTTTATTATTCCCTGAAGGTCATTAGCTTGAGATGTTGAACCCTCCGCTACCTGCTGCATTGTCTTTGCAACCTCTTGAGATGAAGAGGCCATCTCCTCTGATACCGCTGTTAGGCTCTCCGCCTGTGTTAATACATTCTCTACGCTCTCTTTTATCTTTACTATCATATCCCTTTGTGCTAAAATCATGTTCTTAAAGCTCTCCTGTATCTTTCCTATTTCATCTTTTCCCGTTACCTTTATATCTAAGGACATATCTCCTTCCTCTGCCCTTTTCATAAGCTTCATCAATTCTACAAGGGGATTTGTTATATTCTTTGCTAAAACAAGGGCAAGTAATGCTACTATTCCTAGGGTTATAATTAAAAATATAACCGTTTGAATTATTGATTTTTCAAATTCCTTTCCATATTCCCTCTCATTCATCGTTGCAATAGCTATCCAACCTGTTTGCTTTGATTTTGCAAAGCCTGATATTTTTTCTTCTTTATCTAATGTGTATTTTAAATTTCCTTCCTTCATTTCAATAATTTTTTTACCAAAGTCATACTTTTCAGCTATGTTTACAAGCAGCATATCCTTATTAGGATGGGCAATTATTGTTCCATCTTCTAAAATTAAAGCTGCATAACCTGTTTGTCCAACTTGCGTTTTGGTTATATAATCACAAAGCTTTTCTAAGTCCACATCAGCAGCAGCCACTGCAACCTGTCCATTCGAGAGTCTAAAGGCCTTTGAAACAGTTATTATAAACTTTCCTGTAAAGGCATCCTCATAAGGATTTGTTATAACCACACTTCCAAAGGAGGCTACTGCATTTTTATACCATCCCCTTGAGGTTGGGTCATATCCTTCAGGAACCTTTCCGGGATAAAGAAAAGTTTGTTTATCACTAGTTCCAATATATAAAGACAAAATATCAACATTTGCATCCTTTATGCTTTTTATAACCTCCATAATTCCATTTGGATCCTTTTTTAAAACATTAGGATTTTTAGATACCGATTCTACTGAAGTTTTCATAGAATATATAAAAGAATCTATGTAGGAAACTTTTTCTAAGGAAATCTGCTTAGTAAAACTATTTATTTTATCTTCTACTAATTTTTTGCTCCTATAAAGAAATAAGGATGCAGTTAAAATGCTTGAAATTAAGGATATTAAAATAAAAATTACAATAAACTTTTGCTTTAATGCAATTTTTTTCATAAAAACCCTCCTTTGTTAAAAAATTCTTAAAATTTATTATAAAGCACTTAAAATGGATAATCAAGCATCCTTTAAAAAATATTTAGAATATTTTAAAAATTATTGAATTTAATTCCTGAAAATCATATAATTTAAAAAAAGGAGGGATATTATGTTAGAAGTTATAAAAAGTAACTTTGTATCATTAAAACCTGATGATACCGTCAAAAAAGCCCTTGATGAGATGGAAAAAAACAAAAAAAGCGTTGCCGTTGTTGTTGATGAGGAAAATAATCTAAAAGGAATTATCGTTAAGTCAGATATATTTAAATTCTTAAGGACAGAGGGACACATTATCACTTGTCCTGTTGAATGGGCCATGACAAAAGAAGTAATAACTGCAAAAAAAGAGGATGATATTTTAACTATAGCAAAGATTTTAAGAGAAAAGGACATAACAGCTGTTCCTATAGTTGAAAAGGAAAAGGTTTTAGGCCTTGTATCCCTTGAGGATGTAGTGGATTATTTTATAAAAATTATGGAAAAAAAATAAGGGGCAATGCCCCTATTTTATCATATTTGCAAATGTTGTAATTATTATTGAGTTTGTAAAATCTATCAAAAAAGCTCCAACTAAAGGTATTACAAAAAAGGCTTTTGGTGACGGACCATATTTTTCACAAACAGCACTCATATTAGCCATAGCGTTAGGTGTTGCCCCCATTCCAAAACCACATGTTCCTGCTGCCATTACTGCTGCATCATAGTCCTTTCCATTAAACTTAAATATTACAAAATATGCAAAGAAAATCATTAAAATGGTTTGAGCTATTAATATCACAAGCATTGGCCCTGCAATATCCTTTAGCTCCCAAAGTTTTAGTCCAATTAAAGCCATAGACAAAAATACGTTTAATCCTATTGAACCTAATATATCAGCACATTTTTGGTTTATATGATATTTTCCTGTAAGCTCACCTGTATTTAATATGATAGCTGCAATAATCATAGCATTTATGTAAGATGGCAAAGTAATATTTTTGCTTTTAAACCATGCTTCTAATACTGCTCCTAAGGACATTGAAATAATTATAATTGCAAAGGTTTTAAACATCTCTTCATAGGACACTTCTTCTAACACTATAGCAGCCTCATCTATGTAATCAGATGCATGGGGTTTTAAATTGTTCTTTTCTATAAGCCTTTTAGCAATTGGTCCTCCTAATAAACTTCCTGAGACTAGTCCATAAGTTGCTGCTGCCATAGCGGCAGTAACAGCCCCATTAAATCCATAGGATTTTTCAAAAAGCTCTCCAAAGGCAGCTCCTGTTCCATGTCCTCCAACCATTGTGACAGACCCTGCTATAAGCCCAAGCAAAGGATTTGCTCCAACCATTTTAGCAACCAAAACTCCAATTGTGTCTTGAAGTATTACAAGAAAAACTATACATAGGAAAAATACCAAAACTGCAAGGCCACCTTTTTTAAGAAGCTTCAAACTTGCAGACAAACCTATTGTAGTAAAAAATACTAACATAAAAGGCTTTTGTAAAGTAGTATCAAGACTAATCTTTAAAATTCCATTTTGCCTTAAAATTAAATTAAAAATAGCAAATATAAGTCCCCCAACCACAGGAGATGGAATACAAAACTTTTCTAATACATAAACCTTTGAACGAATAAAAGCTCCTAAATAATAAACTATAATTGCAAGTCCAACGGTTTGAATCATATCAAGCTTTAACTCCACCTAAGATCCCCCCATAAAAAATATCCTTTTATATAATACATAAAATTTCATTAAATGTCAATATATAGAAGAACCTTAGGAATAATTCCTAAGGCCTAACTTACTTTAAACTTACTTATAGAATCATTTAAATCGTTAGCCATGAAACTTAATTTTTTTGCAATAGATGCCACTTCCTGTGATGAGGCTGAAAGCTCCTCAGAAGACGCTGCAACCTGTTCAACCGATGCGCTAGTCTCTTCTGTTATAGCACTTATATTTTCTACTTTTATTAACACCTCATCCTTTGATTTTTCTACTTTATCCATCTCTTTATATGCATCCTCAATAGATAAAATTATACTTTCAAAAGACTTTAATATATCTTCAAAGAATTTAATAGTATTTTTTAATACGCTTGTTTGAGATTCTACAGAATTTTCAGCTTCGAAGGATGATTGGATAAGCTTTTGAGTATCCTCTTTTATTGAATATATTGTATTATCAATATCCTTTGTAAGCTTCTTTGTTTCCTCAGCAAGCTTCCTAACTTCTTCAGCAACCACAGCAAAGCCCTTTCCCATGTCCCCTGCCCTTGCCGCTTCAATGGCTGCGTTAAGTGCAAGAAGATTTGTCTGCTCTGATATTTCATTTATAATATTTACCAAACTTTCCACTTGTTTAATTGAAGTAATCAAAACACTTACCTTATCTTCTACACTTTTAAAAGCAATCTTTATATCATTAATAACTTTTAAGGAATTTTCTATATCTTCTTTTCCTAAACTTGCTTTTTCAACCGTATTTTTAAAGCTGCTTTTAACTTCTGAAAGTTTTTTATAGGCATTCTCAATTGATTTTGTTAGCCTTTGCATAAGTTCTACTACATTTTGTAAATCGTTAGCTTGTGATGTTGAGCCTTCTGCTATCTGCTGCATAGTTTTTGCAACCTCCTCAAGGCTTGTTGCCATTTGCAAAGATGCTGCTGATAAGCTTTGAGAATTATTCTTTAACCCTTCTGATTTATCCTTTATATTCTTAATTAAACCCGCTACATTTTCTATCATAATACCTAATGTTTTCTTCATTTGGCTAAACTCATTTTTTCCTTCTTCAACTTTTTTGATTAAAAAATTACCATTTGAAAGTTCAAAAATTACATCATTTAATTCATTAGTTTCTTCTTTTATAAGCCTATATATAAACAATGTAATAACTATTAATAGAAAAAGAATCGATAATAAAATAAATAACACGCTTTTAATAAGACTAGAGTAGATTTCTTGACTTTGTATATACATCTTTTCTGATGTATTTTTGTTTAGTTCTATTATCTTTTTTATATTATCTTCAACCCTTTGACTTATCTCATCAAATATAGTCAAGTTTGAAAACAAATTTCCTTGTTTTATCGTATTGTTTACCTGCGTCCATTGAACCATATATTGATATAAATTTGCCTTTAAATCACTAATCAACCCTTTCTCCTCATCCTTAGCTACTTTTTCATAACTGGATATAAGATTTAAAATTTCTGAATGTAAACTTTCAATATTTTTACTGATTACATCATCATATTCCTTTAAAGCATTTAACCTTAAAGCTCTATTTGCACTTATTCTCATTTTTAAAAATTTTTCATTTATCCTTAAAAGATAATCTAAAGAAGAAAACCTTGTTAGATACATATCCTTAACAAGCCTATTTGTTTTACCTAAATTTAAAACCGACAATGTCCCTAAAATAGAAGAAGATACTATAGATAGAATCAACATTAAAAACACTATCCCTTTTAAACTTAAATTTCTTTTCATTCTCCCACCCCCTACCAAAACCTAATATATAATATGAAAATCCCCTTTAAATTGACAAAACCCTTCTTCTTTAAAAAAGAAGAAGGGTTAATTAATCCAAACCGTTGTCTTTGAAGGAATATTTTTATAAAACCACAAAGAATCCTCAACGCTTAATCTTATACATCCGTGGGATGCTTTTTTTCCTAAAGTTGGAGCTACAATGGTTTTTTTATCTCGTGCAAACAAAACAGAGTGAAACAAATATCTTCCCACTATTCTTACCCAATTTTTAACACCTATTTTAGTGTCAGGAAAATACATCCACTCTCCCCTTTGTCCATCTAATTCAAACAATCCTTTTTTAGTTGGAGTTTCATCTTTTCCTGTGGCAACTTGTATATCCTTAACTAAAACAAACTTTCTAGAATTATCTTTTTTAAAAACATATGTCCTTTGCCTTGATGTATCTACCCAAATAAAATAAGCGGTTTTGCTTTCAAAGCCTTTTTTATTTACATAAAATTCAAGTTCCTCCTTGCTTAACCTATCACTTAAGACATTAGTTTTAATAACTTGAACATCTTTTAAAGGAATCCATCCAGACATATTCAAAACTTTTACAAAATACCATTCATTAAACTCATCTAATATTAAAACTTTTGTAGACTTTTTTAAAGCTTTTGTAGCTTTTCCTTTTACTTTGTTATATAAATATGTATTATATTTTAATATCCCTTCATTTTGGCTTTTAATTATCTTTTTTTCTATCTCCTCTAAAGTAAGTTCTTTAGCCTCAACCTTAACTTTACAATAATCTTCAATTCCATCCACTACAACCTTTATTAAAGCTTCTCCTTGAGCTTTGGCTATAACCTTACCATTTTCAACCTCTGCCACCTTTTGATTTGTTGACAGCCACTTCACATCTTTATATTCTGCATCTTCAGGCTCAACTTTAAAGAACAACTCAAATGTATCCCCAACTTTTAAAACTTTTTGCTTTTGACTTAATATTACCCTATTAACAAAATAAGGTTCTACCTTAACTTTACATTTTGCATAAACGCTTTCATCTTCCTCTAAGTAAACAGTTATAAAGGTTTCACCTTTAGATACTCCTGTAACATTACCTTCATCATCTACCACTGCTATATTAGGATTTTCTGAAACCCATCTTAACCCTTTTAAACCTTCTTCCAAAATAGTGGCATTTATTTTTTTGCTTTCTTTAACCTTTAATACAATTTCCTCCGAGTCTAAAACTATTTTAATTTCCTGTGCTTTTACTTTTGTTAAACTTAAAGGACTAAAACAAAACACAAGGGCAAAAAAAATTGCTATGATGCGCTTCACCGCCGTCACCTCCTTAAAATATTTACATAAAAGAATATGCTTTTTAAACTAGTTTTATACACAGTAATTATAATAATTTGAACAATAAAATAAAAGGGTGGCCTAACCTCCACCCTTTTAAACCTTAAACTTTTCAACCGTTTTTACAAGTTCGTCAGCAATTTGTGCAAGTTCTTCAACGGCTCCTGAAACTTCTTGAGCTGAAGCTGACATCTCTTCGCTTGAAGCGGATATCTCCTCTGTTGATGCTGATGTTTCTTCAATAATGCTTGATACATCTTCTGTTTCAGATAACACTGCATCCTTTGCCTCAACCGTTAAATCCACTGTCTTATATACATCCTCTATAGCTGGGGCAATGGCATCAACTGAATTTAATATATCCTCAAAGGATTTTACTGTTTTATCAACATTTTCAATCTGAGCTTTAATATGGCCATCAAAATTATTTACAGTATTTATTACTTCTTCTGTATCTTGTCCTATAGACGAAATCAGATTCTTAATCTCATCTGCGGAATGTTTAGATTCTTCAGCAAGCTTTCTTACCTCTTCAGCAACAACTGCAAATCCTCTTCCAGCTTCCCCTGCACGGGCTGCCTCTATCGCTGCATTTAATGCTAAAAGATTTGTTTGCTCTGCTATATTTGTTATAGCATCTGTAAATCTGCTTATGCTAGATACTGATTGGGAAAGATTTTTAACTTTACTGTTTACCATTTCAAAAGACTCTTTCACATCTTCTATCGACTGTAAGAGCATATTCAATTCGTTTTTACCAATATTAACCTTATCCTTTGCATCATCTGTTGATGCTTTAACGCTTTTTAACTTCTCATATATATTGTTCATATTTTGTGCTAAGCTGTGCATTAGATTAACAACTTGTTGTATCTTTTCTGTTTGGGTATTAGCTCCCTTTGCCACTTCACTTATTGTTGCCGCCACTTGTTCTGAACTTGCTGCCATTTCTTGAGAAGTTGATGCAAGGCTCTCTGAAGACCTTCCTATTTGTTGTGCCTTTAATTTTATATCCCCAATCATTACTTTAAAGGCCTCATTTAACTGTGAAATTGCCTTAGCCATATCTCCAAACTCATCCTCATTTTTGATAAGCTTTTCATCAACATCTTTAGTTAAATCCCCACTTGCCATAAAACCTAGATATTCTTTTATTTTGTTGATTACATTTACAGCATTTCTAGAGAAAATAAATAATATGCCGCCTACCAATACAAAGGAAATTATTCCTATTATGCTTAAGATAAATATAGTTCTATTTATCGCATCATAAACTGGCTGCATTGAAATTCCAATATCTATAGCTCCTATATGCTCCCCGTTTACATATACAGGAGTTAAAACATCATATACCGTAACCTTTTTTACATCGTAATAATACTCAGAGGCATATTCTTTTCCATAAACAGCAGCAGCCTTGCTGCCTTCATCATCTAACTTAATTCCAATTCTTTCTTTAATGCTGTGGGCCACCGCCGTTAGGTTTTTGTCTATAAACAAAGCATATACTATCTTAGGATTTTGAGCTATTTCATCCACAAGGGCTTGATAACTCGTTTTATTATACCTATCTTGAATTTTGTTTGCTAATATACCTACTTGAATCATTCCACCCTTTGGATTTTTTATGTATCCATACTTATAATAGTTGTTATTTTCTCTGCTTTTTCTTATATTTTCCATAAGCTCATTTTGTTTTCCTGAAAGAACAGGGTAGGATATGTGCTTACTATCAAAAACCGCACCTATGCTTGAATCTAAATTGGAATAAATAATAACACCTTTTGCATCAGTATAGTTTATTTCGTCAACCCCCAAAGTATTTGCTATTCTTTTTAAAACATCATTATTAATACTATCCTGGCTTAAAACAACTTTAGCGGCCATCCTTATCTTATCTTCAATCTGTTCATTAATGGTATTAAAAGCTACGGCTCTTTGCTCTATTCTCTTTGCCATCTGTCTTGTAAGCTCAAGACCATCTTCCTTCATGGTTTTTAATGCTAGCTGTTTTGTAAAATAAACCGCAAATATTGTAAAAAGAACGTAAGATAAAAATAGTATCAATAAAGGAAGAACTATTAATTTAAACCTTATTGATTTGAACCCCTTTTTCTCCATGTCACTACCTCCATGTTTAATAAATTCGTTAATTGTATTATAAATTAGACAAAATATTTTTTCAATAGACAAAATGGTATAATTTCTACGATGTGGAATCTAAATCTAATTTTAGTCTTATTTTGTTAATATGTTGAAAAATATGCCAAATAATAAACAAGGGAATCTCCCATGAGATTCCCTTTATCTATTTTTGCTAATCATTTGCTCTATTAATTTTTTACAGTTATAAGCATATCTAGAATTGGGATAATTATCTACTACCTTTTTAAAAAATATAAGGGCATTAGAATCATCTTTAATTTCTTTATAGCACTTTCCTATTTGATATGTAAGCCAAGGCATAATATCATTATCTGCTCCAAGCTCATAGGCTAACTTTAGTTTTGGCAAAGCTTCTTTGTATTTTCCTTTTTTGTATAACTTATTGCCTTCGTTGTATATAATCCATAAACCCTTTAATCTTATATCAGAATATAATCTATTAAATTTTAATTTTAATTCCTTGTCCAATTTTATATTTTTCATCTCTACTAAACTGCTAGCAGCCTTTTCATAATCTCCATCTTTATAATATTGTTCAATCTCATTTAGTTTCAGCAAAATCTCATATTTGCTTTTGTAGTATTCAAGCTCAGATTTTGTTTTGTCTAGCTCTTCTTTGGCATTATTTAATTGGCTATATATTTTTTCCTTGTCTTTTTTTAAATCATTAACTTTATCAGAATTTGCCACCTTAACATAAGGCTTATTCATTGTTTTTGAAATTAATATAAAACCATAAGAGACACCAAAACACAATGTGATAATGCTTAAAACTACCACTACTTTTTTAACATTTACTTTTGGCTGATTACCTATAATATTTAAGTACTTGCTTGCTATATCCTTGTATATCCCATTTTTAATCATGCTTTTAAACAACTTTCTTGCTTTCCTATATTCTTTGTTATATATATAGCATAACCCCAAAAGCTTTGTTGCTTCAGGGAATCCTTTATTAAAAGATAAGGACTTCTTTAAATCTTTTATAGCTTCCTCCACATTATTTGCCTTTATTTCTGCAATGGCTTTATTATACAAAATAATAGACTTTATAACATCATCATTAGCTTTATATTTTAACTGCAAATCCTTTATATTTATAGGTTTTATACCCTGAATTTCCGAATAAAAATCAATCATAAAATACCCCCTTACTTATGATACGGTTCACCCTTTATTATTTTAAAGGCCCTGTAGATTTGTTCTAACAGTATAAGCCTCATAAGCTGGTGGGGAAAAGTCATTTTCGAGAAGGAAAGCTTTAAGTTTGCCCTTTGTAAAACCTCCTTTGAAAGTCCTATAGAACCTCCTATTATAAACGTAAGGTTTGAATCTCCCGTAACTTGTCTTTCTTTTATAAAATCTGCAAGTTCTTCTGAAGACATCATTTTTCCTTTTATCTCAAGGGCTATTACAAAGGAATTATCCTTTACATGCTTTAATATTCCAAATCCTTCTTTTTGTTTTATAATATCCTCTTCTTTTTGTGATATGTTTTCAGGGGCCTTTTCATCTGGAACTTCTATTATGTTTATATTGCAATACCTTGAAAGCCTTTTTTTATATTCTTCTATACCATCTTTTAAATATTTTTCTTTTAACTTTCCTACACAAATTATATCTATATTCATACTATACCCTCCTTAAAAAAATTAAGGGAGGTAACCCCTCCCTTTATTATACAACTTCTACTGTTTATTTAACAGCATATTCATTATAACTCCAACTATTGCTGCAAAACTTAACCCTTGTATTTTAACTGTTGATGTTATAGGTATTCCTATATTTATACCTGCATATGAAGGTAAAAGTCCAAGGATTAATATGGTTGCCATAATTATTATGTTTTTTATATTAAGCTCTACGTTATTGTTTTTTATAGTCTTAACACCGATTAAGGCTATCATTGTGTATAAAACAAAGCTTATTCCTCCTATTACTGGAGCTGGAACTGTTTTTAAAACTGCGCCAACTTTTCCTATAAACCCTATAACCATTGCGAAAATTGCTGTAAGCCTTAGAACTGAAGGGTCATAATTTTTAGTTATTGCCAAAACTCCTGTGTTTTCACCATAGGTTGTATTTGCTGGACCTCCTAAAAAACCTGCTACCATAGTTGCTAGCCCATCGCCAAGTAAAGTCCTATCAAGCCCTGGATCCTTTATGAAGTCTTTTCCTACAACTTGCCCATTAGTTGTTATATCCCCTATATGCTCCATAAACACCACAAGAACAACAGGAACTATTATTGCTACTGCGCCAAAGCTAAATTTAGGTAAGGTGAATCTTGGAATTTCTATAAATTTTGCTGAGTTTATTATTGAAGTATCCACTATTCCTAAAGCTAGTGACAAAACATATCCTACGGTAACCGCTATTATTATAGAAAGCTGCTTTATTAAACCTTTCCCAAACAGAATTATACATACTGCCACTGATAGGGTTGTTACTGAAATAAGCAAGTTTGTCTTTGCGCTTTTGTAGGCTACCGGAACTAAGTTCAAACCTATTACCATAATCATTGGACCTACTATTTGAGGTGGTAAAAATTTTTTTATCCTTTCAGCTCCAACCTTTTTTACCAAAAGGGATGCTAAAACATACACTAACCCTGCAACTACTATTCCACCTTGAGCATATCTTAAATCTTTATAAACTTCCTTTACAGCTAGTATGCCTGGGATAAACGCAAAGGACGAGCCAAGGAAAACAGGAACTTTTTTCTTTGTGCAAAGATGAAATATCATGGTTCCAAGACCTGCGGTAAAGATAGCAACTGAAGGGTTAAGACCTGTTAGAATTGGGACTAACACTGTGGCTCCAAACATGGCTATAAGATGCTGAATAGCCAAGATAAATTTTTTAAGCCTTTTAAAAGATGTAGCCTCACAGGTTGTTGTTAATATAACTTTTTCCTGCATTTTAAAACCTCCTTTTTCAGCCTCGCTGGACTGAATTAAAAGTTTTTTGCATAAAAAAACTTCTTACCATGGGCGGTAAGAAGTTATAATCTTTTATATCATCTTACCAGCCTCACGGGGCTGATTTAAAGACTTTGTTTTCTTACTTATATTATCATACAATTATTAAAAAATCAATGTTTTTTTACTACATCTACAGATAAATTTTCAGAATCATCTAATGTAACTTCTATATCTTTAATATCTCCTAAAGGCGTTTTTATCTTTAACTTTACTGTTGAACCTATATCCTTTAAGTAAAGCTCCCTTTTAAGGTCAACTACCCTGTTTACATAAACCTCATCTATTGCAAGGATTAAATCTCCTTCTTTTATTCCTACCTTATCGGCTGGCCCATCCTTTATAACTTCATATATATAAATTCCTTCATTTATGTTGTAGTTATAGTGCTTTGCAGTTTCAACATCAAAAACTTTAAGCCCTAATGTGGGAGTTTTAAACTCTCCTTTTTCCCTTAAAGATTTTAATACAGGTTTTATGATATTTATCGGGATTGCAAAGCCTATTCCCTCATACTCCGTAGCTTTAACTGAGTTTATCCCTATAACTTCTCCTTGAAGGTTTATAAGGGGACCTCCGCTGTTTCCTTTGTTTATAGCCGCATCCGTTTGAATAAGATCCTCCATAAACTTTCCCTTTTCAATCTCTATTGTAATGTCCTTTCCGCTTATAATTCCTGCTGTAACAGTCCTTTGATATTTTAAGTTTAAAGGATTTCCTATTGCTAAAACACATTCCCCTATATTTATAAGGTTTGAATCTCCTAAGGTAACTTCCTTAAGGTCTTGAGCATCTATTTTTATTATAGCTATATCTAAAACTTTATCTTCAAAAACAACTTTTGCAGGAAATTCTCTACCATCGCTTAGGCTTACTATTATATTGTTGCCTAAAACATGGCTATTGGTTGCTATATATCCTTTTTTGTCTATTATAAATCCAGAAGCTGCTTGATTTTTGCTTGATATAGATACAACGCTTGGCAAAACCTTGTTGGCAGCATAGGAAAAATCCGTAGTTTTTTCTATAACAATTCTTTTTTCTATTTTGTTTTCTTCCTTTCCCTGTATTGCCGCAGGAAAAAATAAAATAATTAAAAAAGCACCAATTAAAGCTCCCAAAACAGAAACTATAAAATAAGAAAAAAGGGAAGGTCTTCTCTCCTCCATAACAACCACCTTTTATATAAATTGAACCCTCCCCACCCTATCTCTATGGGCAATATCTATTATTAAATCCTTTCCATCCTTTATTCCATTCATTTCAAGGATGGAAATTACAGTCCTTAAGGCAAGCTCAGGATAATTATTAGTTTTGCTTAAATGCCCAAGCATTATTTTTTTTATTTTGCTGTTTATCATCTTTAAAATCATTTTTGCTGCATCCTCGTTTGAAAGATGCCCTCTATCGCTTAATATTCTTCTTTTTAAATGATAAGGATAAGGGCCAACCTTTAAAAGTTCAACATCATGATTAGACTCTAAAAGTATAAAGTCAGAATCCTTTATATTTTCCTTAACCTCATCACAGGGATGACCTATATCAGTTGCTATAGAAATTTTTTTGTTTTTAAAATAAAAGGAATATCCAACAGGCTCTTCTGCATCATGGGGAATTTTAAAGGGTTTTACAAATAAGTCCCCTATTTCAAAGCCAGCATACCCTTCAAATACTTTTATATTATTGTGTTTTATCTGCCCAATGGAGTTATAAATTGCCTTCCATGTACTAGTATTAGCATAAATAGGAATATTAAACCTTCTTGATAAAATTCCTGCTCCTTTTATATGGTCTTCATGTTCATGGGTTATTAAAATAGCCTTTATATCACAGGGATTTATTCCTATTTGCTTTAATCCTTCTTCTATTTTCTTTCCTGAAAGTCCTGCATCTATTAATATTTTTGTTTTCTCTGTCCCAACATATAAACAGTTTCCACTGCTTCCGCTGTATAGAGAACAAAATTCCATAATATCTCCTCTTTTCTAAATTATATTATTTGCCTTTAATTCTAAAAATACTTCCACAATAAAAGGATCAAACTGGGTTCCAGAGCATCGTTTTATCTCCTCTATTGCTTCATGTGGAGTTTTTACTTTATTGTAGGGTCTTAAATTAGTCATAGCATCATAGGCATCCGCAACAGCTAAGATTCTACATTCTATAGGTATTTCTTCTCCTTTTAATCCAAAGGGATATCCTTTGCCATCCCATCTTTCGTGATGTTTAAGAATAAGTTCTGCAATTTTAGAAAGCTCAGGAGAAGATAAGGCTATCCTATATCCCTTTTCTGAATGGCTTTTTAATATTTCCCATTCCTCTTTTGTTAAAGGTCTGCTTTTGTTTAATATATTATCCGGAATAGCAACTTTTCCAATATCATGCATATCAGCAAGAAGAATTAGATTATTTTTTTGAACTTCTCCAAGCCTTATCTTTTCTGCCATCTTTTGGCACATATCCTTTACCCTATCGGTATGCCCCTTTGTTACATAGTCCTTTTCTCCTAAGGCAGTTAATAGAACGTTTAATATTTGATTTTTTGAACTTGTTTTATCCAAAAGTTTATCCTTATACATATTATCATCAGCTTCTTTTATAACAGATAAGATATCTCTATCATCCTCTTTAGTTGCTAAACCAAAGGAGGCACTTAAAGTAAATATCTTTTCCTTTACTTTATCGTTATATTCTTTTATATTCTCCCTTAAAGCTTTAAGAATCTTTTCAGCTTCATATTTATGGGTGTTGGGCAGTAAAATTAAAAATTCATCTCCTCCTATTCTAAACACTAAATCCTGCTTTCTCTTTGTTTTTATAAGCACTTTACAAAAATCTATTAAAAGCTTATCCCCATAGGCATGGCCCATAGTATCGTTTACAAGTTTAAGGCCATTTAAGTCAGCCATTATAATGCTTAAAGGAAGGTATTCATGCTTTGAATATTCTTTTATTTTATTATGAAAAAAGCTGTAATTATAAAGCCCTGTCAAGCCATCATGAAAACTTAAATATTCAAGCTTTTTTTGATATTTCTTTTGTTTTGTAATATCCGTATAAATTATATACCCCCCTATAATATTTTCATCTACTTTAATGATAATCCCTCTTATAAGAACATTAACAGGTTTTCCGTCCTTTGTAAACCTTGTTGCTTCAAAACTGCAAAATCCTTTTTTAAAAAACTCCTTAGTAAAATTTTTAGCTTCCTCTTTAAAGTCTTTGAAAATATTTATATCATCAATATGCCTTTTTATACACTCATCCCTTTTATAACCAAACATATTTTCAAAGGCTTTATTAACATTAGTTATAATACCATCCTTATCAAATTCAATCAAAGCATCTGGAGAATTTTCAAAAAGGGAGGTTAAGTATTTATTTCTTTTTAAAAGTTCATCTTCTATAAGTTTTCTTTTTTTTATTTCTTTTTCAAGAAGCTTTTTATCCTGACTTAGCTTATAAAAGAACATCAAAAATAAACTAAAGGAAAGAATTAAAATAATTATTAAAGATATATGCATCCTTTTAAAAAGCAAAAGCATAACCTTAAATGTGTTTTGAATATACATTCCAGTTCCTATATAAGCTTCTATTTGAGGTATTCCCTTTACAAAAGAAAGCTTTGGCTGAGGTGTATCAAATCCGGGAAGTGTTGCATAATACAAAACAAAATCCCCTTCAGGTTTGCTTTTTGCAGCACTTACAAGGTTTCTTATTACATAATTTCCTTTTACATCTTTATAATCCCAAAAATTTTTACCCTCTTTATCCTTTTCAAAGGGCTGAACAAGATATGTGCCATCAAAAGTGCTCATAAATATATAATTATCTGAATACTCATCTTTATAGGTCATTCTTCTTACAATATCTGTAACTTTATCTATTGCATCCTTTTTTGATATCTCTCCTTTATTTAAGCTTTCTATTATTGGATAAATGGTATTATAAGCTATCTCAACTTTTTGTTTTAGCTCATTTTTTCTTTGAAGTTCAATTTGGTAGTAAAATCTCCCCATAATAACTTTAATATAATAAATTTGAATAAATACAAGTAAAACTATTACAAAGCTTAAAATCCTCATCCCATACTTCATAACCCCACCACCTTTTCTTAATTTATTATATTCTAAAATTAACTTTATTTTCAACAAAAGTTGACATAATTTTCAAAATACGAAGCTTTGAAAAACTTTTAAAAATATACATTATACTTTATAATAATTATTAAGGAAGGAGTGATAAAATGTCCATATATGATGAAGCTTTAAAATTTCACGAAGATGTAAAGGGTAAAATTGAAGTCATTTCAAGGGTTGAAGTTTCAAACTCAAAAGAACTATCCCTCGCCTATACCCCAGGAGTTGCTCAGCCATGTATAGAAATACATAAAGATCCCGATAAGGCCTATAAATATACAAGAAAATGGAACACAATTGCAGTAATATCAGATGGAAGTGCTGTTTTAGGACTTGGAGATATAGGCCCCTTAGCAAGTCTTCCTGTTATGGAAGGAAAATGTGTTTTATTTAAAAAGTTTGCAGATGTAGATGCTTTCCCTATAGTAATAGATTCTAAAGATGTTGATGAAATAGTAGAAACCATTGTAAAAATTTCAAAAAGCTTTGGAGGAATAAACCTTGAAGATATATCTGCCCCAAGGTGCTTTGAAATTGAAGAAAAACTAAAGGAAAGACTTGATATTCCTGTATTTCACGATGACCAACATGGAACTGCAATAGTTACTCTTGCTGCCCTTAAAAATGCTTTAAAAATAGTAGGTAAAAAAATAGAGAACATAAAAATAATAGTAAATGGCGCTGGGGCTGCCGGAACTGCTATAACAAAACTTCTATTAAAGGCTGGTGCTAAAAACATAATAGTGTGCGACAAAAAAGGAGTTTTAGACCCTGAACATAACCTAGATAAGTATAAATTAGAACTTTCAAAAATAACAAACCCTAACAAAGAAAAAGGCCTTTTAAAAGATGTAATAAAAGGTGCCGATGTATTTATAGGGGTTTCAGCTCCATATGTTTTAACAAAAGATATGGTCAAAAGCATGAATAAAGATGCAATAGTTTTTGCAATGGCAAACCCAACTCCAGAAATTTTCCCTGATGAAGCTAAAGAAGCTGGTGCAAGAATTATTGGAACAGGAAGGTCAGATTTTGAAAACCAAATAAACAATGTCCTTGCTTTCCCTGGAGTATTTAGGGGGGCTTTAGATGCAAGGGCAAAAAAGATAACAGATGATATGAAACTTGCTGCAGCAGAGGCAATAGCAAATTTTGTTAAAGAAGATGAGCTAAATGAAAACTATATAATTCCAAAGGCCTTTAACTTAGAAGTTCAAAAAAAAGTAGCAGAAGCAGTTTATAAAGCTGCAATAAAATAAGGTGGGAACATCCCACCTTTTATTCATATTTTTTATCTATTATTCTAATTATGCTAGCCCCAAGCTTTCTAAGCTTTTCTTCAATTTTTTCATATCCCCTATCTATATGCTTTACATGGGTAACAGTAGTTACACCTTCAGCTGCAAGGCCTGCAATAACAAGGGCAGCTCCTCCTCTAAGGTCTGTTGCCATAACTTCAGCCCCTGAAAGCTTCTCAACTCCGTCTATTATAGCAACTTTTCCCTCAACCTTTATGTTAGCCCCCATTCTTTTTAACTCATCCACATGTTTAAACCTTCCTTCCCATATGCTTTCTGTAACTATGCTTCTTCCTTCTGATACAGAAAGCAAAGTTGTAAAGGGTTGTTGAATATCTGTTGGGAATCCCGGATAAGGAAGCGTTTTTATATTTACAGCCTTTGGTCTTTGTTTGCAGTAAACCCTTAATGAATCCTCATATTCTTCAATATTAACTCCCATCTCTAAAAGCTTTGCAGTAATGGATTCTAAATGTTTTGGAATAACATTTTTAATTAAAACATCTCCCTTTGTTATAGCTGCTGCAACCATGTATGTTCCTGCTTCTATCTGGTCTGGAATTACAGAATAATCACACCCCTTTAATTTATCAACTCCAACTATTTTTATAACATCAGTTCCTGCTCCCTTTATATTGGCTCCCATAGAATTTAAAAAGTTTGCAACGTCAACAACATGGGGCTCCTTTGCAGCATTTTCAATTACCGTTGTTCCTTTTGCTTTAACTGCAGCAAGCATTATATTTATGGTAGCACCAACGCTTACAACGTCAAGATAAATATTAGCACCCTTTAATCCATTCGGAGCTTCAGCTCTTATATATCCATGTTCTATAGTAACCTTTGCACCAAGGGCTTCAAATCCTTTTATGTGCTGGTCTATTGGCCTTACCCCTATAGAACAGCCCCCTGGAAACTCAACTTCTGCTTTGTTATATTTGCCAAGCAAAGCTCCTAAAAGGTAGTAGGAAGCCCTCATTGATCTCACATTTTCTCCATGGGCTACATGTGTTTTTATAGAACTAGGATTTATTTTAACATGACCATCCCTTTCAGAAGTTAATGAAACTCCTAAATCCACCATTATATTTTCAAGACATTTTATATCTTTTATATCCGGTATATTATCTATATTACAAACCCCTTCATCTATTAAAAGTGAAGCAGGTAAGATTGCAACAGCTGCATTTTTAGCTCCACCTATAGTTACTTCTCCATAAAGTTTTCTTCCGCCTTCTATCTGTAACTTATCCATCCTGCACCCTTCCTTCTTTTATATTGTAAACCGTAATTTTTATTATATCACTTTATCTATTTAAATGTAACTACTTTTTTATTCCATTTAAAAAAGTTTATTGTTTTTTTTTATATCTAGTATTGAAAGCATTAATAAAATAAAATATATTTAAATTAGGGGGTGAACTAATGGACTTTAAACAAATCGAAGCTTTCGTTAATGTAGCAAAATTTAAAAGCTTTTCAAAAGCCGCCGAAGCAATATTTTTATCTCAACCAACAATAAGTGCCCATATATCAAACCTTGAAAAAGAATTAAACACAATTTTATTTGACAGAAACAGCAAAGAAGTCACTTTAACTCCTGCAGGAAAAATATTTTTTGAATATGCAATAAATCTTTTAAATATAAGAAATAACGCAATTTATTCAATAAGCGAATTTGAAAAAAAAATCTCTGGAAAACTAATAATAGCATCAAGCACAACCCCTTGTAGGTTTTTGCTACCTTTAATGGTTAAAAAATTCACAGAAGTTTATCCTTCTGTCGAATTCGATGTTAAAGAAGCCAGCACTAAAAACGTAGTAGATTTAATATTAAAGGGAGACGTAGAACTTGGAATAGTTGGAGAAGTAATTCATGATGAAAGGCTTGATTATAAAGTAATAGCTGACGATAAACTGGTTGTTATAAGCAGTAAAGATTACAAAGACATAAAAAGCATAAATGAATTAATAAAGGAAAAATTTATACTACGAGAAAAAGGTTCAGCAACAAGAAATATATTTGAAAATTATTTAGCTAAAAAAGAACTTCTAGATAAAATAAAAGTAGTAATTGAAGCAAACAGCTTTGAGGCAGTTTTACAGTTTGTAAAAAATGGCCTTGGAATATCAATAATTTCAGAATCCGCTTGTGAAGATTATATAAAAGCAGGATACATAAAAAAGCATGAGGTTGAAGGTTTTGATATCAAAAGAAACATATATTTAGCTATCCATAAAAAAAGAACTTTATCCCCTGCTGCAAGGGCCTTTTGTGAATTTATATGTAACATTTAAAATTTTACTGCATATAATATAATGCATAAATTTTTATGAGGGCACGATATGTTCTTCTCAAATAAAAAAATAGATCCCTATATAAAAAATTTTTTAAGTATAAACTTAAAAAACAAAATACCCATTTTAATAAGTTTTAAAGATGATTCAAAAAAAATAAAAAACAAAATAACATCTCTAGGCGGCAAAATAAAGTGGGAATATGAAAATATAAAAGCAGTATCTTGTGAACTTTCGCCTTTGTCAATAGACTATATATCTGAATATCCAGAGGTTTCCTTTATATGTTTTGATTATAAAGGAAACCTCTGTTTAAAAGAAGCAGAAAAAATCATGGGAATAAATTACCCAAGGCTGTTTAAACTTACAGGGAAAAACATAGGAATAGGAATAGTAGATACCGGAGTATATCCTCACCCTGATCTTACTATTAAAAGAAATGCAATAACTTACTTTAAAGACCTTATAAACGGCATAGAAAAACCTTATGATGACAACGGTCATGGAACCTTTTTATCCGGCTGTATAGCCGCCTCAAAGTATTCATCAAACCTTGAAGGAATTGCACCGGATTCAAATATAATAATGATAAAGGCCTTTGATTCTTGTGGAAAAGGATTTTTATCCGATGTGGTTAAGGCAATAGATATTTTAATTAATATAGCAAGCTCTTACAACATAAGGATTATAAACCTTCCCTTTGAATTTAACATAAATATAAAAAATCCCCTTGAGGATATAATAAAAGTAGCCATATCTAAAAACATATGCATTGTAGCACCTTCTGGAAATTCAGGTCCCTATAACTTTTCTATTAACTGCCCTGGAAACATAGAAGAAGTTATAACCGTTGGAGGAGCTGAAGGGCAAGAGAGAAAAAACTGCAAAATCTGCAGCTTTTCAGGGAAAGGTCCTTTATTGAATAAAACCCAAAAACCCGATGTAGTTGCCCCAGCATCTAATGTTGTATCTCTTGCAACAGATCCTTTATATACCCCAGGAAAACCATCAAAAATGAGTAATCTTTATACTATAAAATCTGGAACCTCAATAGCTTCTGCCTTAATCTCTGGAGCTTTAGCTATAATACTTGAAAAAAACCCTGATCTTACCCCAAAGGATTTAAAATCAATAATATGTTTATCAACCATAAGCCTTGGAGAAAATAAATTTTCCCAAGGAAAAGGTTTGTTTATATTTGATAAAATACTAAAATAACCCAATTAAGGTTTACCTTAATTGGGTTATTTTATATACTTTAATGGATTTTGTGGAATTCCATTTTTTCTAACTTCAAAATGAAGGTGAGGTCCTGTAGAACGCCCTGTGCTTCCAACTGCAGCAATTCTTTCGCCTTTATTTATATACTGTCCTGACCTTACATATATTGTGCTTGCATGACCATATACCGTTTGATACCCATTTCCATGGTTTATTATAACGCACTTTCCATATCCGCTTTTCCATCCTGCAAATATTACCCTTCCTGAAGCTGCAGCATATATAGGAGTTCCTGTAGACGCTGCAATATCTACACCTTCATGCATTCTTCCCCATCTGTATCCAAATCTTGAAGTTACAACACCCCTTGAAGGCCTTATAAAGCCATTAAAGGCTACATATAAATCCTTTTTTGCTCCAAGTACCAAAACCTCATCCTTTGGCTGTTTTACTATTTTATTTAAAACAATATCTTCTTCAACTACATCATCGTTTAATACAACTATTTTCTTTTCAACATATGCAACGCCGTTTTGTCCTTTTTCCTTAACCTTTTGTATGCCCTTTTTTAAATTTTTATCAATTATTTTTTTTGTATCATAAGGGATGCATTCACTTGAGCTTACCATAGCAACTATTTCAACATTTACGTAAGGCTTTTTCTTTACAATCTTTATTTTTTGACCAATTTTTATTTTATCTATGTTAAGCTCCGGATTTACAAGCCTTATATCTTCAATGGAAACATCATTATCAAGGGCTATATTCCAAATCGTATCTCCTTCTTTAACCTCGTATTCAGAAACTATCATTTTTCCATCTACAATTTTTTGTATAGCATCATCAACATCCACAGTGTTTTTATAGTAATCTAAAATTTCAACCACATCTATTTTTTCCTTAATGTTATAAGATAATACTTTTATATTTCCTCCTACTTTAGGATAGTAATACTTTTTTAATCCCTCTATAATATTTTTGTAATCCTCATAATTTCTTACCTTTACTACCTCTTCTCCGTTTATTCTTATACTATAAACCTTTGATTTTAAGCTTAACTTTTCCCTTATATTTTTTTCAAGCTCCCTTTGAGAGATAAAATTCCTTGTAGGCTTTACCTTTTTATAGGATAAAAATTTTAAAAAGGCTTCCCCATCTGTCTTCTTTATAGAATCTAACACTTCATTTAAAGCTTTGCTTCCTTTTACTATTCCTACAATCTCGTGGTTAGCTGTAACTAAATAAAAGCTATTTTTAGATATATCTATATAAATACAACTTATTGCAACCAATATTCCAACTAAAATTCCTAAATAGCTTACTTTACCTCTTAAATGCACCTTATATCCCCCTTTCGCCCACGTTCTTTAGTATACAATAATATATTCTGTTTTTCAATATATTATATTGTATGCATTTTATTAGCTATTTATTTCTATTTGTTTTGTAATATATAAACTGTTATAATATATTTCAAGCTAATCAAAAGAGGTGTGGTACTATGCCTAATATAAAAGTAAATTCCCCGCTGTTAGATTTTATTCCAATACCCTATGATTTTTTTGAAAAATACTTAAAGGAAATAAATGGAGACTTCTTAAAGGTTTATCTTATAATTTTAAAATCTGCCTACGATGGAATTGAAATATCAACAAGCAAAATAGCAAAGGATTTTAATATGCTAGAGAGCGACGTTGTAAAAGCAATAGAATATCTTCAAGAGGTAGGAATATTAATAGTAAACAGCGATGGCTCCCTTTCATTTACCCATTCAAGAAGAAACGATTTTAGCTTAAGCCTTCAGGAAATGCTAAACAATATAGAAAAAATATTATCAAGACCCCTTTCAACAAAGGAAATATCAACTTATATAAGCTTTGTTGAAGAATTTAAATTCCCCCCTGAGGTTATAAACTTTTTAGTTGAATATTGCGCTTCAAAACAAAAGACAGATATAAGATATATAGAAAAAGTTGCAATAGCATGGCATGAAAGCAATATAAAAACCATTGAAGATGCTCAAAGTCATTTAACCCAATTTGATGAAAAATGGAACAAATTTAGAGAAATATTAAACTTTATGGGCATAAAAGACTTTGAAATTTCAAAACCTCAAGAAGAACTTTTAGAAAAATGGATTTATAACTTTAAATTCTCAGATGAAATAATAAAGGAAGCCTGCAGAATATGTGTAAAAAGAATAAATGAAATAAATTTCAGCTATATAGATGCAATACTAAGCGACTGGTATAAAAACAATCTAGATTCCTTAGAGAAAATCAAAAAGTACGATAAGAAACAAAGGATTGCCAGCAAACAAACTCAAAATTACTTCAACAGCTACGGAGGACAAAGAAAATATGATATAAAAGAACTTGAAAAAATGCTCCTTTCAAGGAGGGATATAGGTGAGAAGCAGGATAATAGCTGAGATAATGGAGGAATATGAAAAACTTCAAAATGAAGCTAAAATAAAACAAAAAGAAAGAATAGAAAAGGTCTATTCTAAAATTCCAAGAATAAGGGAAATAGATGAGCAGATAAAAAAACTTGGAATTCAAATGGCTATATCTATAATAAACGGTGAAGATCCAGAAAAAATAATGAAGGAAACTAAAGAAAAAATAACAAATTTAAAAATTGAAAAGGGAGAGCTTTTATCTTTTTATAATATTCCCCTTGATTATATGGAAATAAAATACAAATGTGAAAAATGCCAAGATACAGGCTATATAGGTTCTGAAAAATGTTCTTGTTTTAAACAAAAACTTGTAGACAAACTTTACCTTCAGTCAAATCTAAAGGAAGTTCTTAAAAAAGAAAATTTTGATACATTTAATATATTCCTTTATTCTGATGAAGTTTATCCAGAAGAAGGTAAATCCCCAAGAAAAAATATGGAGGAAATATTTACAGCATGCCTTGATTTTGTAAGAAACTTTGATAAAATTGAAAAAAGTCTGTTTTTCTACGGAGGCTCAGGTCTTGGAAAAACATTTTTATCCCACTGCATTGCAAAGGACCTTTTGGACATGGGAAAAGTAGTTATTTATCAAACCGCTCCTGACCTTATAAATATAATAAAAAGCTCAAGACATGATGAATCCTCTCAAAAAGAAATTTTAGAAGATATATTAGATTGTGACCTTCTTATAATAGACGACCTTGGAACAGAACCTAACAGTACAGGAGTTAGTCAGCTTGAGCTTTTTAACATATTAAATGCAAGGCTTTTAAAAAATAAAAAAATGATAATTTCCACCAACTTGCCTTTAGAGGATTTTGACTCTATATATGCAGAAAGAATAAAATCAAGGATATTTGGATACTTTGAAGTTTACAAATTTTTTGGAGAAGATATAAGAATAAAAAAATGGTTAAAAAAAATGGGTAGTTAACCTACCCTTTCTTAATGAAAAAAGCCCTAGCAAAAGCTAGGGCTTTTTTGGAGCCGGCTGTGAGACTCGAACTCACAACCTACTGATTACAAGTCAGTTGCTCTACCAATTGAGCTAAGCCGGCATATGGCGACCCAGAAGGGGCTCGAACCCTCGACCTCCGGCGTGACAGGCCGGCACTCTAACCAACTGAGCTACTGGGCCGCGTTTTGGTGGGCACCACAGGGCTCGAACCTGTGACCCCCTGCTTGTAAGGCAGATGCTCTCCCAGCTGAGCTAGGCGCCCACATGGTGACCCCTAGGGGATTCGAACCCCTGTTACCACCGTGAAAGGGTGGTGTCTTAACCACTTGACCAAGGGGCCAAACCTCAGTTTATATTATATACACTATTAAGACAAATGTCAACATATGTTTTAAAAATTTTTATGCTGTTCCCCTTATAATTAATTTTGGTCTAAAATATAAGATTTTTTCTACATTTTCTTCCTTATTTATTAGCCTAATAAGTAAATTACATGCGCTTTTTCCCATTTCATAAATAGGCTGTGCTATAGTTGTAAGTTCAGGTTCAATAAACTTAGATATTTGTACATCATCAAAACCTATAATGTTTACATCACCGGGTATTTTATAGCCATGCTTTAAAAGAACCTTTATTCCTCCAAAGGCCATAACATCATTGCTATAAAAAATAGAATCAAACTTCTTTATATTCTTAATTATATCCTCTGTAACCTTTTTGCCTCCCTCTAAAGTAAAATCTCCTTGAAAAACCAATTCTTCAGAATACAATCCATACTTTTGCATGGTATCTTTATATCCTAAAAACCTCTGTTTTGATATCTCAAGCTTTTGAGGTCCTTTAACAAAAACAATATTTCTTTTGCCTTTGTTTAAAAGATATTCAACTCCATCAACTATACCTTCATAATTTTTACAAAAGACACCAAAAATATCTTTATCCTCTATATATCTATCTACTAAGACAAATGGAATACCCTTTTCTTTTAAAAGGAATATGCTTTTTTTACTATCTCCCCCTGCTATGAATATAATTCCATCTATTAGTTTGCTTATAAGAAGCTTTATATACTCTTCTTCCTTTTCTATTTTATTGTCAGTGTTGCAAAGCACCACATTATATCCTAAAGAATTTGCTTCATCTTCAATAGCCCTTGCAATCTCTGAAAAGAAAGGGTTTGTTATATCAGGAAGTATTATTCCAATTGAAAAACTTCTATTTGTTGCAAGACTTCTTGCTACTGAATTAGGAATATAGTTAAGCTCCTTTGCAATCTTTAATATTCTCTCCCTTGTTTCTTTGCTTATATTTTCATCCTTGTTATTAAATACCATTGAAACAGTAGCCTTAGATACTCCAGCAAGCTTTGCAATGTCGCTTATGGTAACTTTTTTCATTTTTCCACCCCTTTAAAATTATTGCGTCATCCAATGGATGACGCAATTTATACTACTTTGTTATTACCTTTAAGTCAACAGGTATTTGTTTTGGAATTGTCTCGCCCTTTATTAGCTTTACTGCATTTTCAACAGCAAGACTTCCCATAACATCTGGCTGCTGAGCTATTGTAGCTGCCATTTCTCCACTCTTAACAGCATCAACAGCATCCTGTGTTCCATCAAAACCCACTACTAAAGCTTTCTTATTGGCTGCATTAAGTGCCTTTATAGCACCTAGGGCCATCTCATCATTGTGGGCAAAAACAGCATCAAAATCAGGATTAGCTTGGATTATATTTTCCATAACATTTAATCCCTTTTGTCTATCAAAATCCGCTGGCTGACTTGCTACAACTTTTACATTAGCATTTCCATCAACAACTTCATGGAACCCTTTTCCTCTATCCCTTGTTGCTGAAGCCCCTGGAATACCTTGTAGCTCAACTATTTTTGCTTTTCCACCTAGCTTATCAAGAATAAATTGTGCTGCAAGTTTTCCTCCCTTTACATTATCAGAGGCTATGTGGCATGTAACCTCAACACCATTTGCTGCCCTGTCAACTGTTATTACAGGAATGTTATTTTGCTGAGCTACTGCAATTGAATTTGCAACAGCATCACTATCAGTTGGGTTAATTATTAAAACTGATATGCCCTGTTGAACTAAATCCTCTACATTTGATCTTTCCTTTGAAGCATCGTTTTGGGAATCAAGAATTACTATCTCATATCCAAGCTCCTTAGCCTTTTTCTCTGCTCCTTCTTTCATTGAAACGAAAAATGGGTTGTTTAATGTTGAAATAACCATACCTATTTTTTTAGTAGATTCCTGTGAAGTTTTGTTACAACCTGAAAAAGTTCCAATAAATAAAGCTAAAACTAATAAGGTTGATAAAAATCTTTTCATTTTTTAATCCCCCTTTTTATTTTTTATTCTTCTTGTCGATAAGAACAGCAAGAAGAATTACTAAACCCTTTACAATAGACTGATAAAATGGAGATACATTCATAAGATTAAGACCGTTGTTTAACACACCTATAATCATTGCTCCTATTATAGTTCCTGCAATACTTCCTTCTCCTCCCGCAAGGCTTGTCCCTCCTAATACCACCGCTGCAATAGCATCAAGCTCATAACCTGAACCTGCATTAGGAGATGCCGAACCTATTCTGCTGGTTACAATTATACCGCCTATGGCAGCAGTAATACCGGATATTACATAAACCATAGTTTTTATGCTATCGGTGTTTATACCTGAAAGCCTTGCCGAATCCTCATTTCCTCCTAAAGCATAGACATATCTTCCAAATCTAGTTTCGTTTATAAGATACCAAGCAATTAAAAACACTATAAAAGTTATAATAACTGGAAAAGGAATTCCTAAAACCCTTGCATTTCCTATAAAAGTAAAGTCCTTTGAAAGTCCCGATATAGGTGTTCCATTGGTATAAACATAAGTTACTCCTCTAAATATAGTCATTCCTGCTAAAGTTACTATGAAAGGCTGTATTTTTCCCTTTGAAACTAGTAAACCATTAAAAGCTCCTATTAAAGCCCCTACTATTAAAGAAAGCAATATAGCTAAAAATAAGCTATTTTGTTTAGATATTAAAGAAGCTGCTAAAGCTCCTGTTACAGCTAAAATTGAGCCTACAGAAAGGTCAATACCTCCTGTTAAAATCACAAAAGACATACCTATTGCAATAACTGCATTAACAGAAACTTGAGTTAAAACATTTAAAAGGTTATTTATATTTAAAAACCTTGGCGTAATTATAGAAATAACTATGCAAAGGAAGAAAAGACCAATTAAGGACTTAAATTTTAAAGCTAATGCTTTTAACTTTTCCATTTTTTCACCCCTCTAATCTGTGAGCCCTACAGCATACTTCATAATTAATTCTTGATTAGCTTCTTTTCTTGATATCTCGCCTGTTATTCTACCCTCGTGCATTACAATAATTCTATCGCTAATTCCTAAAATTTCTTCCATTTCAGAGGAAATCATTATTATCCCCTTACCTTGTTTTTTAAGTTGGTTTAATATATCATATATTTCCTTTTTAGCTCCAACATCTATTCCCCTTGTAGGCTCGTCTATTATAAGTACCTTTGGAGAGTTTAAAAGCCATCTTGCAATTATAACCTTTTGCTGATTTCCTCCACTTAAATTTTTAATAATTTGATAGGGAGATGAAGTTTTTATAGAAAGCTTCTTTATATAATCTTTACAGTCGCTTAATTGTTTCTTTTTATTTAACCTCTTAAATTTATTTTCATAAGCCTTTAAATTAGCAATCATCATATTTTCAAGGACAGAAAGCTTTAAAACTAAACCTTCCTTTTTTCTATCCTCAGAAAGATATGCAATTCCATTTTTTATAGCATCCTTGGGAGAATTTATATTAACCTTCTTACCTTCAACTAAAATTTCACCTTTTTCCTTTTTATACTCGCCAAATATAAGCTTTGCAACCTCCGTCCTCCCAGAGCCCATAAGCCCTGCAATCCCAAGTATTTCACCTTCTTTAAGATTAAATGACACATCCTTTATTTTCTTCCATGATAAATTTCTAACTTCCAATATAGTTTTTCCTTTTTCCACCTCAACATAAGGGAACTGCTCCTCTAATTTTCTTCCAACCATCATGGATATAAGCTTATCCTTTGTTACATTTTTTATATCCTCTTCCCCAACAAAGGTTCCATCCCTTAAAACAGTTATCCTATCGCATATTCTAAATATTTCCTCCATTCTGTGGGATATGTAGATTATAGCTATATTCTGCTGTTTTAACTGATTTATTATTGTAAAAAGCCTTTCTGTCTCAACTTCTGTAAGGGCTGTAGTTGGCTCGTCCATTATAACTATTTTTGCATTTTTTGATATAGCCTTTATAATCTCCACCATCTGCATTTCGCCAACAGTAAGATCCCTTGTAAGAGTTTTAGGAGATTTATTAAAATTAAACTTCTTTAAAAGTTCTTGGCTTTTTTGTATCATATCTTTTTTATTAAGTTTAAAACCCTTTACAATTTCATTTCCTAAAAAAAGATTTTCATATATAGTTAAATTAGGTAAAAGACTTAATTCTTGATGAATAATTGATATACCTAGCCTTTTTGCATCTTTTATTCCATTTATTTCAACTTCTTTTCCATCTATCTTTATAATTCCTTCATCCTTTTTATAAACTCCGCTTAATATCTTCATCAAAGTTGACTTTCCTGCCCCATTTTCTCCTAAAAGCCCCATAACCTCTCCAGGGAAAGCCCTTAAACTTACTTTATCTAGCGCTTTAACTCCTGGAAAGGACTTTGATATGTTAACCATTTCTAAAATAGGAGTTTTATCCTGCATTTTTATCCCCCTTAAAATACAACTCCAGATTTTAATATTATATTTGCATAAGGAGTTTGTTCTCCTGTCCTTATTACTGCTTTACAATTTTTTAACTCTTCCTTTAGCCTTTCATGGCTTATAAGGGTTATCTTTATATCTCCAACCTCCCTTTTTATATCCTCAAAAACATGGGGACTAACTTTAACCGTCTCTTCTGCAACTAAAACTTCTTCAACTTCAAGTTCTAAAAGAACCGCCTTTAATGTATCTAAAAACCTTGGAATATCTTTAACAAGGGCTAAATCTATTCTTTTTACCCCATCGGGGATAGGAAGTCCACAGTCAGCAATAGCTAAGCCATCTGTGTGCCCCATTTTTGCTATGACTTCACAAATCTCATGGTTTAAAATACCCGTCTTTTTCATGTCTATTCCTCCCCAAACCTTTCAAAAACTTCTTTTAAGTAAGGTAAAGATGATTGAGCTCCAATCTTAGTTACTGTTATTGCTGAAACTTTATTTGCAAATTTTACTGCACCATAAAGAGTATTAAAGTTTAAATCCTTCTTTGATAGGTAGCTTGCCATAGCTCCTATAAAGGAATCTCCTGCCGCCGTTGTGTCTACTGCATCAACTTTATAAGCATTAACTAAAACAAAGTTTTCTTTGCTTATTATTGCAGCTCCTCTTTCCCCAAGGGTTATTACCACATACTTTGCCCCTTGTTTTATTAAAAATTCTCCTGCTCTTTTTATATCTTTTTCATCCTTTGGATTTATTCCTGTTATTAATTCAGTTTCAGTTTCATTAGGGATTATAATATCAGAAAGGCTTATCAAATCCTTATCTATCTTCTTTGCTGGAGCAGGATTTAAGATAGTTGTTTTACCTTCTTTTTTTGCAAATTCAAAGGCCTTTAAAGTTACATCAATTGGAGTTTCAAACTGAGAAATAATTATCTTAGAGTTTTTAAAAACCTCCTTTAATCCTTCAACATAACTTAAATCTACAGCCATGTTAGCTCCAGGATAAACGGAAATAATGTTATTCCCCTTAGAATCAACAGTTATTAAAGCTATCCCTGTTGGCATTTTTTCTTCCACTTTAATGTATCTTGTGTTTATGTTATCCCTTTTAAGGTTATCTATCAAAATACATCCATTGTCATCTTTTCCAATACATCCAAGCATAACTACATTGCTTCCAAGTCTTGCCGATGCTACGGCTTGATTGGCTCCTTTCCCACCCGGAAATTTTTTAAAATCTTTTGCAAGAATTGTTTCACCTATTGAAGGAATTCTTTCAACATTTATAACCAAATCCATGTTTAAGCTTCCTAAAACACAGATGTCAAACATAAAAATCTCCTCCTAACGTTGCTTAACCGATTAAATTAACCGGTTAAGTAAATTATATTAGATTTTAAATTGTTTTGTCAATTCAAAAAATTAAATTTGTTCTTGCCTGTTTGTTATATGTTTAACATTGTGTTTGCAAAAAGCCCCCTGCTTTTAAGCAGGGGGCAGATTATAAATTATTTTTCAAAAGTCTGCTCCTGTTTTAAGGAAAAACTACCCTTTTCATAATCTTCAAGGTATTTTTTAACTACCTTTGAAAGGGCTAAAAGGGCAATAAGGTTTGGTATAACCATAAGCCCATTGAAAAAGTCTGCAAGTTCCCAAACAAGAGGAACTTCAAGGGCTGTTCCAAGAGCTATAAATATAACCACCAATATTCTATAAGGCATAAGGCCTTTTTTGCCAAATAAGAATTTAACATTTGCCTCACCAAAGAAATACCAGCCTATTATAGTAGAAAAGGCAAAGAATAAAAGAGCAATTGCAACAAACGTTCCTCCTAAAGGTCCCATTCCCCTTATAAATGCTTCTTGTGTAAGCTTTATACCTGTTGCCTTTGTTTCAATAGAGCCTGTTGTTAAGATAACAAGGGCAGTTAAAGTTAAAATTACGAAAGTATCTATAAATACGCTTATAATCCCTACAACACCTTGTTCTACAGGATGATTAACCTTTGCAACTGCGTGGGCATGGGGAGTTGAACCCATACCAGCTTCATTCGAAAAAAGACCTCTTGCAACTCCATATCTTACTGCTTCTTTTACTGTTGCCCCTATTATTCCACCAGTTGCCGCCTTTGGATTAAATGCCCCTAAAAATATCATTTTAAAGGCAGGAATTAGAGAATCTATGTTTAATAATATAACTATCAATCCTCCAACTATATAAAATACAGCCATTATAGGAACAACCTTTTCTGTAACTGATGCAATTCTTTTTATTCCTCCTATAAATATAAACCCTGCTATAATTGCAAGGATTATTCCAACGTATATGGGTTTTATTCCAAAGGAATTATAAAAAGCTGCTCCTATGGAATTTGACTGAACCATATTTCCCATAAAACCTAAAGCTAAAATTATAGAAATTGAGAAAAAGTACGCCAAAACATTGCTTCCAAGCCCCTTCTTTATATAATAAGCAGGACCTCCAGTAACCTCATCCTCCACTTTATCTTTAAAAACTTGTGCAAGGACTGCTTCTGAAAACAGCGTGCTCATTCCAAAAAAAGCACTTAGCCACATCCAAAATATAGCTCCAGGTCCTCCCGATGCTATAGCCGTTGCAGCTCCTGCTAGATTACCTGTTCCAACTTGTGCTGCAATTGCAGTTGCAAGAGCCTGGAAGGAAGACATACCCTCTTTTCCAGCCTTTTCACCTTTTAAAGTTATGTTTCCAAAAACTCTTTTAAATCCATCCTTAAATCTTCTTACTTGAACCCCTCTTAATAAAAACGTATAATAAACCCCTGTACCACAAAGAAGAAAAATTAAAACATAACCCCAAAGAATACTGTTAATGCTTTTTACAAGCTCTAGCATAGTAAATCCCCCTAATATAAAATTTTAAGTTAAAATTTTAACATTATCTTTTATTATAAATTTCCATTATCTAAAATTCAAATAACATAGAATCTATTTATTCAAAATATCTCTTAAATTTATCAAAATGTTTAATATTTTCTAACAATTTCGTTGTATTTTCATTTAATAGTTTTTATAACAATCAAATAAAACAACTTTGTTTTCATACACCCCGTCTTCAAGGATTAATTTACAATTCTTTATTCCCCTCATAATATACCCCCTGTTGAAATGTTCCAAATATTCTTGTAAAATTATATTGAAATTTTACATAAGGGGGAACTTTTATGAAAAAACTTGGACTTGTACCAAGACTTATTATAGCAATTATATTAGGTATCTTAATAGGTAAATTTACTTTTGAACCAATTGTTAGACTTTTGGCAACCTTTAATGCAATCTTTGGAAGCTTTTTAGGCTTTTGTATTCCTCTTATAATTTTAGGCTTTGTTATATCTGGTATTGCTGATCTTGGAAAAGGAGCTGGAAAGCTTCTTGGAATTACAACAGCTATAGCTTACATATCAACCCTTATCGCTGGATTCTTTGCTTATTTTGTTGCAACAAACCTTTTCCCAATGTTTATAAAAGGTTCTCAATTTTTAAACGATGCTTCAAACCCAGAAGAAAAACTTCTTGCTCCTTTCTTTAAAATAGACATGCCTCCTGTAATGGGTGTTATGTCAGCCCTCATACTTGCCTTCTTATTAGGCCTTGGAATTGCTTCTTTACAAGAAAGAACTTTATACAACATAGCTTGTGAATTCCAAAAGATAATGGAAAAAACAATAAAAAATGTAATAGTTCCATTACTCCCTATACATATAATGGGTATATTTGCAAACATGACCTTTGCAGGAGAAGTTGGAAGAATTCTTTCTGTATTCTGGAAGGTGTTCTTAGTTATAATAGCTTGTCATCTTATAATAATACTTTTCCAATTCTCAGTGGCCTGCACAATTGGAAAGAAAAATCTAATAACTTGCCTTAAAAATCAAATACCAGGTTATTTAACGGCAATAGGAACTCAATCTTCAGCAGCAACAATACCTGTTAACTTGCAATGCGCTGAAAAGAACGGAGTTTCAAAAGGAATAAGGGAATTTGTTGTTCCACTTTGCGCAACAATACATCTTTCAGGAAGTACTATAACTTTAACTGCATGTTCAATAGCTGTTATGATGCTTTCAAATATGCCAATTACATTTTCAAAAATGGCAGGCTTTATTGCAATGCTTGGCGTTACAATGGTTGCTGCTCCAGGAGTTCCCGGAGGAGCGGTTATGGCAGCTCTTGGAATATTGCAATCAATGCTTGGTTTTTCTGAAGCTCAACTTGCCTTAATGATAGCTTTATATATAACTCAAGACAGCTTTGGAACAGCTTGCAATGTATCTGGAGATAATGCAATCGCAATATTGGTTGATAAAATCTACAAAGAAGAAAAAGTCAATGCAGAAAAATCCCATGCTATTTAGCATGGGATTAATATTTTCCTACAACTATTGTATTTTCTCTTTCAGGTCCTACTGAAATTATTGAGATTCTAACTCCTGTATATTCTTCTATAAACCTTAAATATTTTTTCGCATTTTCCGGAAGCTCATCAAAGCTTTTTGCCCTTTGAACCGAATCATCCCATCCATCAAATTCCTTATATATAGGCTTACACTTTGCAAGATCTTCTAAGGATGCTGGGAAGTTATCTATAACTTTTCCTTCAATTTCATACCCTACACAAACCTTTACTTTATCAAGTCCTGCTAAAGTATCTATTTTTGTTATAGCAAGGCTTGTAAGTCCTGAAATCCTTGCAGCATACTTTAAAATAACAAGGTCAAGCCATCCACATCTTCTTGCCCTTCCTGTGGTTGTTCCATATTCAAAACCTTTATTCCTTATAAAATCACCGATCTCATCAAACAATTCTGTTGGGAAAGGCCCTTTTCCAACTCTTGTAGTGTAAGCTTTACAAACCCCAACAACTCTATCTATCATAGTAGGCCCTATCCCTGCTCCTATACATACCCCTCCTGATACAGGATGGGAGGAAGTTACATAGGGATAAGTCCCATAATCAATATCAAGAAGAGTTCCTTGAGCTCCTTCAAACAAAACTTTTTTACCTTCTTTTATTTTTTCATAAATTACAACTGAAGTATCTGTAACAAAATCTTTAAGCTTTTCAGCATACCCCATATATAAATTGTATATCTCATCAAAATTTAGTTCCTCATCCTCATATATCTCTTTTATTAATTTATTCTTAACTTCTAGATTCATTTTTAACTTTTCTGCAAAGACTTCTTTGTTTAAAAGGTCACAAATCCTTATTCCTACTCTTTCATGTTTATCTGTATAACAAGGACCTATTCCCTTTCCTGTAGTTCCTATATCCTTTGAACCCCTCTTTTTTTCAGAGAGGGCATCTATTATTTTGTGATAAGGCATTATAACATGTGCTCTATCGCTAATAAGAAGCTTTTTATTATCCACCCTTATTCCTTCACCTTTTAAATATTCAATTTCATCTAAAAGAGCCTTAGGGTCTACTACAACGCCATTTCCTATAATACAAAGCTTATCATCATAAAGTATTCCAGAAGGTATTAAGTGGAGCTTATACTTTTTATTATTTGCTATAACAGTATGTCCTGCATTATTCCCCCCTTGATATCTTACTACAACATCTGCATTTTCTGCTAAAAAATCAGTTATTTTACCCTTTCCTTCATCTCCCCACTGAGCTCCTATAACTACTAAACTCATTTTACCACCTCAAATTCTCTTTAATATTTCCCTTGCAATTATAACTCCTGATACAGAAGCTTGGGCAAGACCCCTTGTAATTCCTGCTCCATCTCCGCCTGCAAATAGGTTTTGAACCTGAGTTTCAAGACTTGAAGAAAGCTTTACCCTTAAAGAATAAAATTTAACCTCTACTCCATATAATAACGTATGTTTCGAATAAATTCCAGGCGCTATTTTATCAAGGGCTTGTAACATTTCAATTATATCCGTTAAAAATCTATATGGTAAAACTAAACTTAAATCCCCCGGAGTTGCATCCTTTAAGGTAGGTCTTACAAGTCCCCTTTTTAATCTTTCTTCTGTGGTCCTTCTTCCTTCTAAAAGGTCTCCAAGCCTTTGAACTATAACCCCTTCCCCCAGCATATTAGCAAGGCTTGCAACATACTTTCCATACTCTATTGGAGAATTAAAGGGCTTTGTAAAATTCTTTGAAACTAAAAGAGCAAAATTTGTATTTTCGCTTTTTTTGTTAGCATAACTGTGTCCATTAACCGTCTTTATTCCATCGTTGTTTTCAACAACCACTTCCCCATAAGGATTCATACAAAAGGTTCTTACTTTATCATCAAAGGATTTCGTATAATATATAAGCTTAGATTCATAAACTGCGTCGGTAATATCCTTAAATATAATAGCTGGACATTCTACTCTAACTCCTATATCTACAGGGTTTGTTGTAGTTTCTAAGTTTAATCTTTCTATTTCCTTAGAAAACCAATCCGAACCTTCCCTTCCCGGAGATACAACAATAAACCTTCCTTCAACTATTTCACCACTTTTTAATTCAACGCCCTTTACTTTATTATCCTCAACTAATATTCTTTTTACTTCTGTATTTGTTCTAACCTCTATTTTCTCCCTTAAAAATTCTTCCATTCTTTTTAGTATATTAAAACAATTGTCCGTTCCAAGATGCCTTATCCTTGCCGGGATAAACTTAAGATCCGCTGCTGCTGCCTTTTTTATAAGTTCTAAAACCTTATCATTTATTTCTCCATGAACCTCTTTTGGTCCTCCAAATTCTACATATATGTTATCTACATAATCTATAAGTTTTTTAAGCTCATCTATATTAATATACTCATCGAGTATTCCTCCAAATTCAGTAGTTAAAGTAAGCTTACCATCAGAAAAAGCTCCAGCTCCACCCCATCCAGAAACTATAGAACAGGGTTTGCAGTGCTGGCATTTTACTCCCTTTTCAGTTATCGGACATTTTCTTTTTGTTATACTTTTTCCCTTTTCAAAAAGGACTATCTTTAAATTTGGATTATTTTTTACAAGCTCAAGGGCTGTAAAAATGCCTGCTGGTCCCCCACCTACTATTAAAACATCATACATAAAATTCCCTCCTTAAAATCTTTCCATGTAAATCTTAACAAACAAAAACAATAAAGTCAATTATAATTTATAAACCAACATTATATTTCGTTATTAAACGAAATTTGATTAAATCATTATACTGCTAAATTCGACATTATTTTTATGTTTATTTTACAATTTTTGTGGTATAATTTTATTATCAAACATTAAGGAGGTTGCTATGAATATACCAAACGCTTTAACCACATTGAGATTCATTTTAATTCCTACATACCTTTTAATATATTTTTCAAATATAAAAAATTCTTTTTCTTATGCTATTTTAATATTTTTCATAGCAGGGCTTACTGATGTCCTTGATGGATATATAGCAAGAAAATATAACATGATTACAAAATGGGGAACCTTACTAGATCCTTTAGCAGATAAATTTATGCTTTTAACCGTATTATTTTCTCTTTCCTTTTCAAACATTATTCCAAATTGGATATTTTATATAATACTCATAAAAGAAGTTTTAATGATAATAGGAGGATTCACCCTTTTAAAAAAATATGAAACCGTAGTAGCTGCAAAATACTATGGAAAAGCTGCCACCGTTCTTTTTTATATCTCAATAGGAATATTAACCTTAAACAAACTATTTGGCTTATACTTTTTATACTGCGCCATATTTCTCGCCTTTTTTGCCCTTTACAACTACCTTATGCATTTTATACACATAAAAAAAACATCAAAATAAAAAGCCCTTAACAAGGGCTTTTTAAAAATTCTAATTTTGTTTCAACTACAATAACCGATATAAATATTAAAACACATCCTAATATCATCTTCAATGTAAAAACTTCACCTGTAAATATTACAGAAAATATACTCCCAAATACTGCCTCCATGCTAAGAAAAATAGCTGCAGAAGTAGATTTTGTATATTTTTGAGCAACAGTCTGAAGCAAAAAAGCAAGACAGGTGCTTAAAACAGAAAGATACAAAACTGAAAGATATCCTTTATAAGAAATGACCTTTAAAGAAGGCTCCATTAAAAAAGCTGTAATCATTGAAAGCACTGCCGCCACTCCAAATTGAATAATGGTCAAATTTATAGGCTCAAATTTTTGAGCATAAAAGCCTGTTGAAACTATATGACCTGCAAATAAAACAGCACAAATTAAAGTTAAAAGGTCACCAAAATTTATTGCCATACCCTTATTATACGTTAAAGCAGCAATCCCTATAAAACAAAGAAATGCTCCTACAAAGGAATAAATATCTGGCCTTTTTTTGTAAACAGCCCAATATAAAAAGGGAACCATAACAACATTAGTTCCTGTTAAAAAGGCTTGTTTCCCCGGAGTTGTAAATTGAAGCCCTATAGTTTGGCTTGCAAAAGCAAAGTATAGGAAAAGCCCTATTACAACTCCCCCAATTAATTCCTGTCTGTTTGTATTTTTAATTTTTTTGTAAAACATAACAGCTAAAATTAAAAAAGCTATTGTAAACCTCATTGCCATCAAATAAAGGGGCGTTATTTCCTCCAAAGCATTTTTTGTTGCCACAAACCCTCCACCCCAAATCATTGCAACCATCAAAAGTCCTAAATTAGCAAGATAAGTAATCTTTTTATCCATAAAAATCCCCCTTATTTCTTGCCCTTAAAAATTAAATAACCTCCAATTATAATAAAGCTTACCGGAATAAAATATGTTTTTACATAAGACTTTATTAAATTATATATCTCATAATCATAAAATATTTTATTTAAAATGCTAAATATTCCTGTTAAAATTAAAAGCCATCCAATAATAAATGTTAATTTGCTATTCATTATATCACCTAACCTATCCTCAAAATAAAAATCTCCAAATATATCCTTATCGTATACTATCTCTCCCCTATCCATTTTTTCGGCTAGGTTAAAGGTATCAAAAAAAGTATAAAACCATATAGGAATTTTAACAAAGCTTGCTAAAAATCCCAAACCAACTAATTTAAACACCGGCTCGATTAAAAGATAAAGCAAAAGAAATTGTATACCTCTTCTTATAAACCCAAGATACATATATCCAACTCCCGGTATTAAAGCTGCCAAGAATGTTAAAAATCCATTCCTTTTCATAAAAACCACCCCTTTTAATACTTTAATTTAATTATATCACAAACACAAAAAGCAGGCATTAGCCTGCTTTTTATAATATAACCTTTTCTATAAATAGTGTAAGCTCCTTTTGTAGATTATAATAATTATACTTTCCATTTTCTTTAACTCTTACTATTGGCCTTGTAGTCAAATTTTTATTCTGAGCTATTACAACACCCTCCTGTCCATTGTTTAAAATTACCCTAGTTCCATTAGGATAGCAATAAACCGTACTGATAAAATCCCTATATATTTCTGGATCTATTTTGTTTCCAAGAGCCGTAATCCTTTCAATAGCCTCATGGGGAAGTATGTTATCTTGTTTTATTAAATTAACGTATAAATCACTAATATTTATGATTTTTGCAAATTCAAATATATTTTCTCCTTTTAAACCTAGCGGTCCACTTCCATCATACATTTCATGGTGCTGATATACTGCAGAAAAAGTAGTTGCTTTAAACATAGTATTTTGCTTTAACAAATTATATCCCAAAATAGCATGGTGTTCTTTGTTATTGTCTAACAGCTTGCCTACATCATGAAGCAATGCTGCTAAAGCAAGATTTATAATCTTTTTAATATCATATTTTTTGTAAGTTCCAATAATTATAGATAATGTAGCAACATCTATAGAATGAATACATAAATCAGATATAAAATCACTTTTAGTTAAATTATTTATTAACATGGCATTTTCTGATAAGTTAATACTTTTAATTATAGTATCAACAATCTCATAACACTTATCATAATCAACATAATTTTTAGTCTTTACATCATTAAAAACTTCCTTTAAAAGTTTTATAAGCTTAAGCTTTACTTGTATTTCTAATGCCTCTTGGATTACCATATCATCGTTTTCTTCATCTTCTTTAATATATACAGTATTTATTCCCATATTTTGAAGCCTTTTTATAGCAGATGATGTCAATACTGCTCCTTCTTTTAAAAACAAAATTCCATTTTCATTATATACGGTATTCCCTAATATTTTACCTTGTAAAGCTTCTGTTAAAATTGCAAGCCTCATTTTATATCCCTCTTCCATTCGATTTTTTTCTACAAAAAGTTATCGAATATTTTTAAAAAAAATTTATAGGCAGAATATAATCTGCCTATTTTACTTTAAATCTGTTAACTGTTTTAGATAAATCCATAGCTAATGCACTCAAGCTTTGGGCAGCCTTTGAAACCTCCTCAGAAGATGCAGAAAGCTCCTCAGAGGATGCCGCAACTTCTTGTGCTGCTGCACTGTTTTCTTGTGTTACTGCGCTTACACCCTCTACCTTTGTTATTACCTCATCCCTTGATTTTATTACCTCATCCATGTCCCTGTTTACCTTCTCTATCAGCGGAACTATGTTCTCTATAGAATCTATTATCCCTTCAAAGGTTTTTACCGTATTTTCCACAGAGCTTGTCTGCTCTTTTATAAAATCACTAACTTCCCTTGATGTGTTTATTACCTCCTCTGCATCCTTTTGTATTCCCTTTAAAAGCTCATTTATCTCTTTTGTTGACCTCTTTGACTCCTCTGCTAGTTTCCTTACTTCATCTGCTACTACCGCAAATCCTTTTCCCATCTCCCCTGCCCTTGCTGCCTCTATCGCTGCATTTAATGCCAGTAAATTCGTCTGCTCTGATATCCCATTTATAACCTCTGTTATGTTGCTTATTTGTTTTAATGAGCCTATTAGATTGTTTATTTTATTTATCACCGCTTCAAAGGCTTCCTTTATTTCATCTATCACCCTTACTAAATTATCCATCTCTTTTTTGCCTTCGTTTGCTTTATCCGTTGTATCCTCTGCATCTTCCTTTACCTTTACAAGTTCACTATAGGCGTTCTCTATCGCATCCGTTAACCTTTGCATTAGGTTTATTATTCCCTGAAGGTCATTAGCTTGAGATGTTGAACCCTCCGCTACCTGCTGCATTGTCTTTGCAACCTCTTGAGATGAAGAGGCCATCTCCTCTGATACCGCTGTTAGGCTCTCCGCCTGTGTTAATACATTCTCTACGCTCTCTTTTATCTTTACTATCATATCCCTTTGTGCTAAAATCATGTTCTTAAAGCTCTCCTGTATCTTTCCTATTTCATCTTTTCCCGTTACCTTTATATCTAAGGACATATCTCCTTCCTCTGCCCTTTTCATAAGCTTCATCAATTCTACAAGGGGATTTGTTATATTCTTTGCTAAAACAAGGGCAAGTAATGCTACTATTCCTAGGGTTATAATTAAAAATATAACCGTTTGAATTATTGATTTTTCAAATTCCTTTCCATATTCCCTCTCATTCATCGTTGCAATAGCTATCCAACCTGTTTGCTTTGATTTTGCAAAGCCTGATATTTTTTCTTCTTTATCTAATGTGTATTTTAAATTTCCTTCCTTCATTTCAATAATTTTTTTACCAAAGTCATACTTTTCAGCTATGTTTACAAGCAGCATATCCTTATTAGGATGGGCAATTATTGTTCCATCTTCTAAAATTAAAGCTGCATAACCTGTTTGTCCAACTTGCGTTTTGTTTATGTTGCTTATCAGTGTATCTATGCTTACATCAACGCCTATTACCGCCACACTACCATCTAAAAGCCTAAAGGCCTTTGAAATTGTTATTATATTTTTATTAGTAGCAACATCTTTATAGGGCTTTGTTATTACTATATTCCCAAAAGACTTTATAGCATCTTGATACCAAGGACGTGTAGTTGGGTCAAAGTCGCTTGGAAGCTCAATTTTAGGATATATGTTCATCCTTTTATTGCTATCTCCAATATAAATCAACAATACATTAGGGTTTGCATCTTTAATATTCTTTAAAATACTATTAATCGTATTATTATCTTTATTTAAAACTCCTGAATTTGTGGTTATCGAATTTACTTCATAGGATATCTTTTCAACAAAGGAATCAATAAAAGCTATTTTTTCATCCGCTATCTGTTTTGTTAAATTAAAAACCTTAGCTTCTACTAATTTTTTGCTATTATATAAAGAAATAGTGGTGGTTATAATAGCAGGAATTACAGCAATTAACATGAAGATTATTACCAACTTTTGCCTCAACAATAGCTTGTTCATCTTCTGCTTCATAAGGTTCCCTCCTTGTTAAGTTTAATTTAATTATATAAAATTTTAAAAATTTTTCAAGTATTTTAAAACTTTTTGTAAATAATACCAATGTCTTTAACAACAAAAAAAGTGGGCGTTTTAAACGCCCACTTTATAAGCTTGGAGCTCCATGTCGGATTCGAACCGACGGCCTGCTGATTACGAATCAGCTGCTCTACCGCTGAGCTAATGGAGCTAACTTGCTAGCTCTTCCTCTGATGTTTCAGCTTCAGATATTACAGCTAAAACCTTATCTTTATCATCTAATACCTTTATTCCTTCCTTTAATTTTAAATCTTCTACAGTTATCTTATCCCCTAACTTTTTATCCTTAACATCAATTTTTATAACATCTGGCAAATCCTTTAATTTTCCTTCTAATTCAACTTCTGAAACATAAACTTCTAAGATAAATCCCTTTGATTCTAAAAGCTGCTCTCCTTCATATACAAGAGGAACAGAAACCTTAACCTTTTCATCTTCATGAACTGCTTGGAACTCAACGTGAAGAATATCCTTATTTAAATAATCAAATTGAATATCTTTAATTATGCAAAAATACCTGCTGTTATTATAATCTAAATATACCTTAGAATGTTTACTGTTGTTTCTTAAAAGTTTTAATAAATCCTTCTTTAAAATCTTAATCTTTTGAGGATTTTCTATTCCCTTTCCATAAACTACAGCAGGAGTATATCCACTTTTTCTTACTGTATTAGGATTTTCAATTCTCTCAAGTGCAAGCACTTGATTCATAAACCTCACCTCCAATGTATTTCTAAATTTAGAAATACATAAAGGTAAAGTTTATTTATTGAAAATCCTAACAATTTTAATTATAAACTTTAAAAAACTCATGTCAAGTTTCTTTTCCATTTTTAGGCATTGTGGTATCTATCAAGATTTGCAAATTTTGTATATTGACCAAGCCATACAAGTTCAACGGTTCCCGTTGGACCATTTCTTTGTTTTGCTATTATAACTTCTGCTATATTCTTCTTGTCTGTGTCTTTATGGTAATACTCATCTCTATATAAAAACATTACAAGATCTGCATCCTGCTCAATGGAACCTGATTCTCTAAGGTCAGAAAGCATTGGCCTGTGGTCTGATCTTGCCTCTGGAGCACGACTAAGCTGAGATAAAGCAATAACAGGGGCATCCATCTCCTTTGCAAGAGCCTTTAAAGATCTTGAGATTTCAGAAACCTCCTGTTGTCTATTTTCGCTTCTTCTACTACCTGACATAAGCTGAAGATAGTCAACTATTATAAGATCTAACCCCTTTTCTATTTTAAGCCTTCTACACTTAGACCTCATTTCGTTTACTGAAATTCCAGGAGTATCATCTATAAATATTTTTGATTGGGCCATTGGATTGGCTGCCCTTGCAAGCCTAAACCAATCCTCTTCATCAAGATCGCCTGTTCTTAATTTAAGCATGTCTATGTTTGCCTCTGAACAAAGCATTCTATAGGCTAGCTGTTCCTTTGACATTTCAAGGGAAAATATGGCAACGCTTTTTTTAGCCCTTAAAGCAGCATGTAAAGCTATGTTTAAAACAAAGGCTGTTTTTCCCATAGAAGGCCTTGCTGCAACCAATATGAAATCTCCTTTTTGAAAGCCGGACGTTTTTCTATCAAGATCTATAAATCCTGAAGGTATTCCTGTTATATCCCCTTTTGTTTTAGATAAATGCTCTATAGTATCAAAGCTTCTTGCTATAATATCTGATATCGGCTCAAAATCCGTATCGGCTTTGTTTTGCGAAATATCAAAGATAGACTTTTCAGCTAAACTTAAAACCTCTTCAACATCATCTGGTTCTTGATAACATTTTTCCATTATCTCATTAGATGCAGCTATTAACCTTCTTAAAAGAGCCTTCTCCTTAACAATTTTTGCATAATGCTTTGCATTAGCTACAGTAGGCACAGCAGTAACTATTGTTGATATATAACTTACCCCGCCTACAGCCTCTAAAAGATTTCTGCTCTTTAAAAGGTCTATTACTGTTATAGTATCAACAGGTTCGTCCTTTTCATATATTTCAACTATTGTATCAAATAAAATTTTATGGGATTCCTTATAAAATTCATCTCCCTTTAATATCTCTGTAACTTCAGCTATAGCATCTTTATCAAGAAGCATGGAACCTAAAACCGACTGTTCAGCTTCTATATTATGCGGAGGAACCCTTAATTTATCCATTTAATCGCCTCCTAGAAAATAGCCTCTATAACTTCTTCTATGCTTGATACAGGGATTATCTCAATATCATAATCCTTATAAACTTCCTCTAAATTTTCCTTTGGAATTATAACCCTTTTCATTCCTGCCTGCATTGCACCATAAATTTTTTCATTTATTCCACCTACAGGTTTTATATCACCCAGCAAAGATATTTCCCCGGTAATAGCCGTATCTTGCCTTACTTTCTTTCCTGTTATGGCGCTTAATATTGCCACAGTAATAGCTGCACCTGCTGAAGGACCATCCACATTTCCGCCACCTACTATGTTTACATGAATATCATAATTTGAAATATCTATTCCTGTAATCTTTCTTATAACTGAAGCTGCATTAAATACAGAATCCTTTGCCATAGTTCCTGCCGTATCATTAAACCTTACGCTTCCACCTTCCTTTTCAAAAGCAACCGCCTCTATTTCCAATATGCTTCCTAAAAATCCTAATACGGCAAGTCCAAATACCTTTCCAACTTCCCCTTCATCTTTTGCGTAATTCTTATAATAAGGAACCATTTTTGAAAGATTTATAACTTCTAAAATATCTTCTTTTTTTATAAAAACTCTCTTTCTTCTTCTTTTATAAAAAGCATACCCATATGCATCTGCTAGTATATTAACAGCCTTTCTTCCTTCTATGGTATACTGGCTTATTATACTTGGAATTTCATCATCCATTTTAATTTTTAACTTTTTAGCAGCGTTTATAACAATATTTTGTATATCTTTTCTTGAAAGGGGCTCAAAATATACCTCTGCACACCTTGATCTTAAAGCAGGGTTAATTTCCTCAGGACTTCTTGTAGTTGCCCCAATCAAAATAAAATCAGCAGGTGCTCCCTCTTCAAAAATTTTCTTTATATATGCTGGAACATTCTCATCATCAGGGTCATAATAGGAGGATGAAAATTCAACCCTCTTGTCCTCTAAAACTTTAAGGAGTTTATTTTGAAGTATAGGGTCCATCTCTCCTATTTCATCTATAAAAAGGATTCCTCCATGGGCTTTTGTAACAAGACCAAGCTTTGGCTCTGGGATTCCACTTTCTGCAAAATCCCTCTTGCTTCCTTGATATATAGGATCATGAACAGAACCTAAAAGAGGATTTGTAATTTCCCTTGGGTCCCACCTTAGGGTTGTCCCATCTACTTCTATAAAAGGAGCATCTTCCTTAAAAGGCGTTGATTTTAACATTTTGGCTATTTCAAAAGCAAGCCTTGCTGTAGTGGTTTTACCAACCCCTGGAGGACCATAAAGTATAATATGTTGAGGATATGGGGAAGCAAGCTTTGATAATATAGCCTTTATAGCTCTTTCTTGTCCAACAATTTCTCTTACTGAAGAAGGCCTTAAAACCTCCATTATAGTTTTTGAAAGCTTTATATTATCAAGTCTTTGAAGCTCTTCTAATTTTTTTAAGGTCTTGCTATTTTCTGGGCCTCTTTGTTTTTTTATTATATTTAACTTTATTTCATCTATAAATCTCTCGTTATTCCTTTCAATTATTTCATCTACTTTTTTTTCAAGTTCAAGCTCAACTTTTCTTCTTGCAACTATATAAGCTATTCTATCCTCTAATTGACTTATAGTATCCAAAGGATTGTCTATAAAATCATCCTTATCTAGCAAAATCTTTTGTAAAACATAAATTTTTTCGTTTAAATCCGTAGAATATAAAGAATCCAAAAGATTTTCTTCTTTTAAAATAGAATTTATATTTTCAACTCCATATAAATCATAAAGTTTAGTAATTAATGCATCAACCTTTGCCTTTAGATTTTCATATTGTCCCTTAAAAAGCTCTTTTACATCTTTAGCTACATTGTTTTTCACTTAAATCTTCCTTTCTACTTTGCCTTGATGTTAACTTTAAGTTTTGCTGTAACATCAGGATATACCTTTATTTCAACATTATATACTCCTATCATTTTAATAGCTTCATCAAGTTCTATTTTTTTCTTATCTATATCAATTCCGTGCTGCTTTTTAAGAGCCTCTGCTATATCCTTTGAAGTAATTGAACCAAATATTTTACCATTTTCCCCTGCTTTTACAAAAACTTCAACCGATATTTCAGAAATTTTCTTTGCTATTTCCTTTGCCCTTTGAAGTTCTTCTTGTTTTCTTTTTTCTTCTTTAGCTTTTTGTACTTCAAGAATTTTTAAATTAGCTTCATTTGCTTCAACGGCTAATTTTTTTGGGAAAAGATAGTTTCTTGCATAACCATCTGATACGTTTATTACATCTCCTTTTTTTCCTACACCTTTAATATCTGCTTGAAGTATTACCTTCATCTTCTGTCACTCTCCTTAATATAATTTTTTATTGCTTCTTCTAAAAGATTTTTAGCCTCATCAACGTTAACGCCTGAAAGTTTTGCACCGGCTATGGTCATATGTCCTCCACCACCGATGCTTTCTAAAATAACTTGAACATTAATATCCCCTAAAGATCTTCCGCTTATTATTACTTCATTTTCAACCCTTGCAAGGACAAAAGAAGCTTCCACTCCATCTATTTTTAAAAGGTCATCTGCAGCTTGAGGAACTATCAAAAAGTTATCAATAGGTTGCCTATAAACGGCTATTGCAATACCATTTTTTATCTCTGCGCTTTTTATAAGCTCCATTCTCTCTATAAAGGTTTTAAAATCATCTGCAAAAAGCTTTTTGACCTCTATAAGATCTGCTCCCATTCTCCTTAAAAAAGAAGCAGCCTCAAAGGTCCTTGAACCTGTCTTAAAAGTAAAGTTTTTAGTATCAACATATATGCCTGCCATCAAAGCTTCTGCTTCTTCCTTTGTAAGTTCAACCCTTTCATTCATATACTGTAAAATCTCTGTAACAAGCTCTGCAGTAGAAGATGCATAAGGCTCTATATAGGTTATAACTGCATTGTCTATAAAATCTGCACTTTTTCTATGGTGATCTATTATAACTACATTACCTACTTTATGCAAAAGCTCTGGATTTTCAAGGAAGTTTTTTCTATGAACATCCACTATAATAAGTAAAGTCTTATCGTTTGCAATAATGTTTGCCGTTTCGTTATTTATAAAAACTCCTTCATACTCTTTATTATTAATTTTGTTCATCAATTTTTCAATAGATTTATTTACCTTATTTAGAACAATATAGGCAGTTTTTCCTTTTTGCTTGCATCCCCTATATACCCCAAGGGCTGAGCCTATACTGTCAAGATCTGGAGTTTCATGACCCATTATTAAAACTTGACTGCTTTGATTTATAAGCTCAGATATTGCATGAGCAATAACCCTAGCTTTAACTTTTGTCCTTTTTTCAACCTCTTTGCTTTTACCTCCAAAAAACAAAAATCTTTCTCCATCTTTTATTACAGCCTGATCTCCACCTCTTCCTAGTGCAAGATCCTTTGCAGCTACAGCATATTGATGTATCTTATAAGGGTTTTCGGCATTCATTCCTATTCCAATGCTTAAAGTGGCAGGTATTTTGTTTCCAAAATAAATCTCCCTTACTTCATCTAGTATAGAAAATTTTTCCTCCATAAGTTTGTTTATATGTTGCTGCTCAAAAACAGCAACGTATTTATTTACATCATATTTCCTTACAAAAGCATTTAAGCTATTTGCAAAAGAATTTATTTTTTTATCTATCTCAGCTATTAATATAGGCCTGTTTATATCATCTATGCTTTTTACTACTTCATCATAATTATCTACTTCAATCAATGCAACAACCATTTTTTTATTGTTATAATTATCACAAAGCTCATAATAATTGGTTTTATTTATGAAGTAAAAAATATATACATTTTTACCAGACTTTGACCGAATTATGTTTATTAAAACATCATAAACTTCTTCTCCAACAGCCACTTTATTCATTTTACTTATATTTTTTTCTAAAACTTTGTTCAAATCAATATCACTTATTATCATATTTATGTTTTTTCCATAGGGACTTTTATAAACATTTTCTAAAAAAAAGTTATTAGCCCAAATCATCTTTCCTTCGCTATCTGCTATGACAAGGGGAATAGGTATCTTAGATAAAGTATTTCTTCCTGCAGAATCTATGTTGCTTGTAATATCCTCTATAAATTTAAAAAACTCATTTTTCTTAATTTCTGAACTTCTTAAATTATAATAAAGAAGGATAAAATATATAACAACCCCTAAAAATAACAGGTTGATATTATAAAAAGCTAATATCCCTAAAAGTAAAGCTATTATAAACAAATATACTTTCACATTAGGAATAAAATTTTTAAATTTATTATCCATAACGACCCTCCATTATTTTGGAGAATGCCTAATCCTTGACTTATCTAACTTCCTTAAATTCAAGGAATAGTCAGCTACTCCTATTAAAAATAGTATATTTCCTAAAAATACAAAAGCAAACACTAAAAGGACTACTTTTAAAGACTTTGAAATCCCCTGCTTATCAAACCAAAAACTTAGGGCCGCAAGCCCGTTTACCGCAAATACAACAAGCATTAAATACATAGAATTTAAAAGTATTGCATCTGCATTTTTTATTTTAAAATAAGAAGCTATATATCCAATCAAAACTATAAACATAATTGAAATAGCTAGCTTTATAGGAATATACCAGTTTGAAAACTTAGGTATATCATCTAGTTCTATCCCAAATCTTGAATATATATTCTTAGCTAAAATATAGGTTATCATAGCTGAAATAAACCCATGAGAAAATATAGCAAAAGGTATGAGCATCATAAGCATCTCTTTAGGAGGAATAGATTTTAAAGCATTTTCGTATAAATCCTTTTGAATTCCTAGTTTTTCATAAAAACTTTTTGCTGTATCTATGCTATTATAAAACTCATCTAAAATAAGTTTTATATAATCCTGACCTGCTATTAGTCCAAATATTTTTATTGATATCGTAACAGATATTATGTTTATAATTATCATTACAAATATAGTATTTATAGCACTTTCTTTTCTTTTTATCATTATTCCTAAAACAATCCCTAATATACCATTTGTAATTGCAAATCCCAAAGCAGTATAAGGATCAGTAAAAAGAAGAACTATAATAGTTGTTGCAATTAAAGAAATAAAACTATATTTATAACCATGCTTTATCTGAATAAGCGCAATTGGCAAAGGCCACATGAAAAGACCTATAAAATAAAATATAGGAACATATATACTAACTAATACTAAAACCACTGCAATAGCAGTAAGAAGTGCGGACTCTATAAGCGCCCTTGTTGTATTCATCTAATCTATTCCCTACCTTCCTTTAAATATGTAATTAAACTTAAATAGTCGGCGTTCTCTTGATTTTCATCCTCTGAAAGGCTAACTCTTAATTTTTTAATTATTTTATCATCTATGCTAGAATAGTCAATTCCAAGCTTTTTAGCTAAAAGATATGACAATATTATAATTTGTGATAATTCATCCTTTATTTCATCTAAGTTAGCTCTACTTCCCTTTAACATTGACACATGAAGGTCTGAAACTGATGTCAACAAAAACGTTTTATAAGTTTCTATAAGTTTTATATTGCCCATTATATCCAATTCTTCCCCCATTTTAACACCTCCAAATACCACAATCATTTATTCTTATTATATCACATAATAATAAAATAAAAAGTGCCCAGCGGGCACCTTTTAGCTTTATTCTGTTGTAAATGGAAGTAAAGCAACATTTCTTGCTCTCTTTATAGCAACAGTTAATTGTCTTTGATGTTTTGCGCAATTTCCTGTAATTCTTCTTGGAAGAATCTTTGCTCTTTCTGTTATATATTTTTTAAGTCTTGCAACATCCTTGTAGTCGATGTATTCAATCTTATCAACGCAGAATGCGCAAACTCTCTTTTTCTTTTTTTGCTTTGTTGCCTTCTTTGCGTTTGACATCATATCCCCTCCTTACCTAAGTTTTAAAATGGAATGTCATCCTCACCATCGACAGGGAAGAAATCTCCTTCGTCGCTTGCAACTTCATCCTGTACAAAAGACCCAGCCTGTTCCTTTGGCCTGTCTAAAAACTTTACTTCATCTGCCACCACTTCAGTAACATACCTGTTTGTCCCATCTTGAGCTTGATACTTTCTTGTTTGTATAGAGCCTGAAACTGCAACAAGCCTTCCTTTTGTCAAGTTATTAGCAACAAGCTCCGCAAGCTTTCTCCAGCAAACTATAGGTATAAAATCTGTTTCCCTCTGACCACTTTGATTTACATAGGGTCTATCAACTGCTAGCGTAAAGGTGGTCACGGCAATACCCGTCCCTGCTGTATATCTTATCTCAGGGTCACGAGTTAGCCTGCCTATTAAAAAAACTTTATTCATTATATCCCACCTTAATTAGTCTAATTTAACAACTATGTGTCTTATAACATTGTCGGAGATTCTTAAAACCCTGTCTACTTCCTTAGGTAAGTCAGGGTTCGCAGTGAAGTTAATTAATACATAGTAACCTTCATTAAAATGCTTTATTTCGTAAGCAAGTCTTCTCTTGCCCCACTCATCAACATTTTCAATAACTCCACCGCCGTTTTCAATTACACCCTTTATTTTTTCTATTGTAGCCTTAACTTCTTCTTCAGCTACATTTGGTGCGATTACGAAAAGAGTTTCGTATCTTCTCATTCCTTTCACCTCCTCCCTCTGGACTAAGGCCCAATCACATGGGCAGGGACTTTAATATTTTAACATATAAGTTATTATTGTGCAATATTATCTTGTGCACTTTTTATTATTTTCTTTACAACCTTTTCAAATTTAGACCTTGGAAGCATTACTATTCTTCCACATTTTAAGCATTTTATTTTTATATCAGCTCCAAGCCTTATAACTTCCCAAGTTTTATTTCCACAAGGATGTTCCTTTTTTGTTTCTACTACATCTCCTAAATAAAACTCCTTCAAAATTCCACTCCTTTCATTTGTTTACTATAACTCTTTTAGGAACAGCTATTTGTATTTTTTCTTTATCAAATTGGCTTTTTATTCTTCTTCTAAGCTCCATTTCAACATCCCATTGCTTCATTGGTAAAGTTTTTGCTACTATCCTTATAACATAACCGGTTTCTAAAAAATTTACAACCCCCAAAACTTCGGGACCTTCGACTATAGTTTCAAAATCATCCCTAACTTCCTTACATATTTTTTTTAATAAATCTATTGACCTGTCAACATCCTCCTCATAGGCAACAGTAACATCAACCAAAGCCCTCATATTTCCTCTTGACCTATTGGTTACTTTTGATATGGAGCCATTAGGTATTATATGAAGGTCTCCTGAAAAATCCCTAAGTTTAGTTACTCTTATTCCTAAAGCCTCAACTACTCCTGAAAGCCCATCTATTGTAACATAATCTCCAACAGCAAATTGATCCTCCATAAGTATAAAAAAGCCCGAAATAACATCCCTTACAAGACTTTGTGCTCCAAAACCTATAGCAACGCCCGCAACTCCTGTAACTGCAATAAGAGTTTTTACATCAAATCCTAAAGTTTCAAAAATCCAAATAAAAGAAAGGACATAAACGCTATATCTTAATAAACTTTTAAAAAGCTCCTTTAAAGTATCAGCTTTTCTGTCATTAAGCCCAAATTTCGTTGTTTTTTGCTTTTCAAAAAAGTTATTTATTAATCTACTTCCTAACCTTATAACAACCTTCATCAAAATCAAAATAACTATTATTTTTATAACTACCTCTAATATACCCATTAAATCTAAATTGTTAATCATATTTCTCACCTCTTAAGTAAGTTTACACTATTTTTAAAATACATTCAATAAAAAAAGCACACCTAAAGTGTGCTACTCTATAGGTTCAAAAATTTTATTTTCATCAAACTTATAAAGCCTTTTAACCTTTATTTTTCCTTCTTTAATTAATTCTTTTACTTTTTCTAAATCATCATGGAATATTTTAATAGAAATTCCACAGCTTTTTGTTATCTCCCTTGGAGTAGGCATTATGTTGCCTTTTATTCCTTGTTGTTTTAATACTGCTTCACATTGTATTGCAAAGTTTGTGCTGTCAAATGTTATAAGAACATTCATAGCTATCCCTCATATTTTTATAGTTTTTGTTGAATTCATCTTTTCAACTATAGTATACATATTAGTTACAGTTCCTACAACAAGTTTTTCCTTTAAATTATAAAAATCTAAACATGTTCCACAGGATAAGATCTCTACCCCAAGCTCTTCAAGCTTTTTTAGACTGTCTAAAACATCTGAACCCTCTGTGGTAAGAAAAACTCCGGAATTTAAAAATATAATAGTCCCCGGCTTTTGTGAAATTTCAGTTAAAGAATATATAAAGCTTTTCATAAGCATACTTCCAAGCTTATCATCACCTAATCCCATTTTATCCGTCGATATTATATAAGTTAAAGATGTATCTATTTCTGCATTACTTATACTACAAACAATAGGTTCTTCCACCTTTTTTAAATCCTCATTTTTTTTTGCATAAAAATAATATAGCCCATCCTTTTCTTCAACATCAAAAGCTACATTTGCGCTTTTTAAATACTTAGCAACGTTTTCCTTTGAAGCTTTGTTATCTACAATTATTTGAAGTTCGTCAAAATCCTGCCCTTCTACTTCTTTTTTTGTTAATATAACAGGTTTTGGACAAGTAAGACCTCTGCAATCTAATACCTTCATTATATCACCCACCATCCTTTTTTATCTATGGTAAAATAAACTTTTACCAAAATAAAGATATATAAAAATAATTAATAAAACTACCTCAAACTATTTATTTTCTTTATAATAGGAAAAATTATATTATAATGATAAAAATACTTTGCCACCTTTGAACTTTGTATTAATTCATTTAGCAAACTATCCCTTGAAGATATATTAATTATAGGCGTTAAAAGAGCAAATATTAAAGATATTATAAAAAAACATTTTAAAAAACCTAAAATCATTCCCAATAACTTATCTAAAAAACCCAATTTACCCTTCCTTATTTTTATGTTTTCCCTAATTATATTAAAAAGTATGTTAAGAATTAAAAAAACTAAAAAATAAGTAGCTGCCGTCAAAAACAAATCTGTAGCCATCCTTGATATATATTTTTTATCAACAAACAAATTTAAAACATCTAGAGTTTGCTTTGAGCTTATTTTTTCTAAAAAAACTTTTTGCATACTTCTATATATATTTGTGTTGTTTATTATATAATCCATAACATATGGAGACAAAACTTTTGAAAAGTAGATCGAAAGCCCTAAAAAGAACAACCTTACTAAAGTTAAAACAAAACCCTTTTGCATTCCATCCAAACTACCGTATAATAATATTAGCACTACGGCTATATCAAGATAATTTACCTTTATCAACTCCTCCATAATATCCCTTCTTACATTAAAGTGAGGTGAAAAAAATGTTTAATAAAGATTTTATACTAAAACTTAAAAGATTTTTTATTTTTCTTTTAATTTACACCCTATTATTTTTTACATTCTTTAAGACTCTTCCCTACACTCTACCTTTTGTTCTTGCTATTATTATAGCATTAATAAACAAACCTTTTAACAAATTTTTAATAAAACAATTTAAACTTCCTGTTGCTTTATCATCTATTATAACTACTGGTATAACCTTTAGTTTAATATTTTATATCTTAAGTTTAATAATAATAAAAATCATATCAGAAGCAAGAACCCTTCTTTTTAAGATTCCAAATGTTGATACTTTATACCCTTATATTCAAAATATTATTATAAACCTTGAAAGGCATGTAAGAAATTTAGACCCTTTTATAATTGAAAAGCTACAAACAAACCTTAACAAGATATTTTCCTCTGCCTTTAACATGCTACAAACCCTTTTAAATACCATTTTATCCTTTGCTATAAAACTGCCTTCTGTATTTTTAATTATAATAATAACTTTTATAGCCACATACTTTTTATCAAAAGATATAACCCTCTATGAAATGGAACTTACAAGTATATTCAATGAAAACGGAAAGAAAAAATTCGAAGAATTTATTTCTGAAGCATATAAAATGCTTATAGGATACATCAAATCCTACTCTATATTAGTAAGCCTAACATTTTTAGAAAGCTTAATTGCCTTCACGAGCTTAAAGCTTAGCTATGCCTTCCTTTTAAGCTTAGTATGTGCCCTATTAGATATATTCCCTATACTAGGGGTTGGCCTTATATACTTTTCTTTAGTTATATACTTTGTAATAATGAAAAAATATTACATGGCCATAGCTGTAATAATAATATATATAATCATCACCATAATAAGGCAAATAGTTGAACCAAAGCTTGTATCTTCAAATCTTGGTTTGAATCCTATTATGGTCCTTGCATCAATTTATATAGGAGTTAAAGCCTATGGATTTTTAGGAATGCTATATCTTATATTTTTAATGGTTTTTTACAACATCCTTAAAAAAATACAAGTTATATAGTATATTAAGCCTCCCTTTTGGAAAAAATCTTAACTAGATTCAAAAGGGAGGTTTTTATATGCTACAAGAAAAGAAGCTGCAAATTTCCATTGAAAGCGACAAACCACATTCTCCATTCATTCTTTCTAATGAAATAACAAATCTTATTAAAGACGTAGAGGTAAACAGAATAGTCATCCTCTGTATAGGAACCGACAGATCTACAGGAGATTGCCTTGGCCCTTTAGTTGGAGACAAATTAACTAAAAGTTATAATTTAAAAGAAATTGACATATATGGTACCCTTGAAACTCCTGTCCATGCTAAAAATTTAAACAATTATATAGAAATGATTTACTCAAACTACAAAAACCCATACATAATAGCCATAGATGCTTCCCTTGGTAAAGTTGAAAACATAGGCAAAATAAATTTATATCAGGGTCCTATCTTTCCTGGAGCTGGAGTTAACAAAAATCTTACTCCCGTTGGTGATATTTCAATAACAGGAATAGTAAACATGTCAGGATTTATGGAATATTTTGTTCTTCAGAACACTAGGCTATCCCTCGTAATGAAAATGGCAGATGTTATATCCTTTTCCTTATATCTTTCCCTTAAAAAACTATACCTTAATTCAAACATTACAATAAGGTGATTCCAAAATATACATAGAATAACATAAAACCCTCCTGCTAAAAATATATTCAGGAGGGTTTTGTATGATAATAAGCGTAGAGGATTCCCTTGAAAACATATATCAAGAATTAAAAAATCTAGGCTATGAAGTTTATAAGATAAGCCAAAACATTCCTTCAGATATATACATATACTCTGAAACAAATACCCCTTTAATAAAACTCAACTCAATTATTCAAGCTAAAGACCAAGGTTCTTTTATTTTAAACTGTGACAATATGAACTTACAGGATATAATATTTTCAATTCATCATAAAACATATTCCCCTCTTTTTTAAGCTACTTAATGTAGCTTATTTTTATTCATAGCCTCTTTTAAAACAGCCTTTTCCTCCTCTGATAAATCATATTTTGAAATTCCGTTTATAATAGGCTTTGCAAAGGCCGTGCTTTCATTTCTTCCATAAATCCCTGTAATTATAACTCCATCGTTGTTGTCATCTAAAAGAGCTATTGAAAAGCTAAGATCTGAACCGACATCATCAAAGGCCCTGTATCTCATCACTGCAACCTTTTGAATACAATTTTTTAACCTATTATCCACTTCTTCATAAGCTTCAACCACTTTTTTAGTAAGTTCTAAAGCCTCATCAATTTTTGCATTATTCTCCATTATAAGTTCTTCTATATTTTTTCCTGTTGTTCCCCTCATCATCTTTTTATATCTTTTTTCTAATCTTGATATTTCAATCCTATTTAAAATATCCATAAATAAAAGTATTATAACTAATACCAACAAAATTATAAGAATAGGAATTTGAAAGTCCTGTAAAAAAGAATAAATTATGTCCATGCTCCACACTCCCTTTTAAATGTTTCACGTGAAACATTTTATATATTTAAAAGTTCTAAAATCCTTTGTAGGTCATCCTCAGAATAATATTCTATCTCTATCTTCCCTTTATTTTTTCCACTATTTATCTTAACTTTAGTTCCAAAAAACATTTGAAGTTTTTCTTCAACATCTTTGTAATAAACATTATTATTTTTTGTTTCCTTTTTCTGTTTTTTGCTGTTTAACTCCCTTACTATTTTTTCCGTTTGTCTTACATTTAATCCTTCCTCTACTATTTTTTTTGCTAATTGATATTGAACCTCTTTGTCCTCTATGGATGCTATTATCTTTCCATGTCCCTCTGAAATATCCCCATTATTTATGTATTCAATAACCCTTTCATCTAAATTTAAAAGCCTTAAGGAATTTGCTATGGCTGATCTTGATTTTCCAACCCTTTCTGCTATTTCTTCCTGAGTTAAATTAAATTCCTCCATTAATTTTTTATAAGCCATGGCTTCTTCAATAGGAGTCAAGTCTTCCCTTTGTATATTTTCAATTAAGGATATCTCCATTATCTCTCTATCCGTTAAATCCTTTTCAACCACTGGAACTTTTTTTAAACCAGCTATCTTTGCAGCCCTCCAACGCCTTTCCCCAGCTATTATTTTATAAAAATCCCCTTCTTTTTTAACTATTATAGGCTGAATTATACCGTGGGCTTTTATAGACTCTGCTAAAGAATTTATTTTTTCATCATCAAATCTTTTCCTTGGTTGTTCTTCATTTGGGAAAAGCTTTGTTATATCAACTTCAAAAACTGCTCCATCTTTTTCAGCGTCAGGTATTAAAGCTCCTAATCCCTTTCCTAATACGCTTTTTTTCATACTACTCATCCCTTTCTAGTTCAATAAATTCCTGTGCAAGTTCTTTGTATGCTTTAGCTCCAGTTGAATTTTTATCATAAAGCATTATAGGAAGTCCATGGCTTGGTGCTTCTGCAAGCTTTATGTTTCTTGGAATTATTGTAGTATATACTTTCCCTTTAAAATATTTCTTTACCTCTTCCACCACTTCAATTGATAAATTTGTTCTTCCATCAAACATACTCATTACAACACCTTGAATATCAAGATCTTTATTTAAATTTTTTCTAACAAGATTTATAGTATTCATAAGTTGTCCTACACCTTCTAATGCATAGTATTCACACTGAATAGTAATTAAAACAGTATTTGAAGCCGTTAAAGCATTTATGGTCAAAAGTCCTAAAGATGGAGGACAATCAATAAATATATAGTCATAGTCATCTTTTATCCCCTTTAAAGCCCTTTTTAATATTTTTTCTCTGTCCTCATTAAAAGTAATCTCTATCTCTGCACCAGCAAGCTCAACCTTTGATGGCAAAACGTATAAATTATCAACAACAGTTTTTACTATTGAATTTTTTACTACCTCTAAATCCTCACCCTTTGCATTCTCAATTATAACATCATACATGGAATATTCAATAGCATCTTTTTCTATTCCAAGCCCACTTGTGGCATTCCCTTGAGGATCTATATCTACTAAAAGTACCTTATAACCCATCATGGCTATATAAGAGGATAAGTTTATAGCGGTAGTTGTCTTCCCAACCCCTCCCTTTTGATTAAATATAGATATTATTTTCCCCATAGTAGCACCCCCAGAATAAAATAAAAAAATTCACATATATATTTTACAGTACTTATATCAAATAGATAAGGGTGATTTTATGCTTAAAATAATTTTTTCAACATTTTTAGTTGTATTCTTAGCTGAATTAGGGGATAAAACTCAACTTGTAACAATGCTTCTTTCTTCAAAATCTACTTCAAAAATACCTGTATTTTTAGGGGCATCCCTTGCCCTTATATCTACAACGTTAATAGGTGTTCTTTGTGGCTCCTTTGTAGAAAAATACATACCTCAAAATGTTTTAAACCTAGTCTCTGGAATAGCCTTTATATTAATAGGTATCATAATAATTTTTAAATAAAAAGCACCTTATTTAGAAGCAAAACTTCTAAATAAGATGCCGTAGTTACTTTTTTATTCTTACAATAATTTCCATATAATCATCATATTCTTTATGCTTATATTCCGCTTCTATACCATTTCTTGACATTATATCCTTTATTGTGTTGGTTATTATTTTGGGATTTATAACCCACTTATATTTAGGTTTTTCCTTTTCTTCTTTTTGCTTTTTTTGTTTTTTTGTATTTTCACCATTTAACATCTTTTCAATAAGCTCTTCTGTTTCCTTTACATTTAAACCATTTTTTATTATCTCGTCAAGGGCCTTAAGCTGCATCTCTTCCGTAGGAAGTTTCAGTAAAGCCCTTGCATGCCTTTCAGTTAAGTTTTCTTTCAAAAGTATCTCCTTTACTGTATCTGACAGCTTTAAAATCCTAAGCTTGTTTGCTATGGTGGATTGTTTTTTTCCTATTTTATGAGCAAGCTCCTCTTGAGTAAAACCATGCTCTTTTATAAGCCTTAAATAACCTTCAGCTTCTTCAATAAAGTTTAAATCTTCCCTTTGAAGATTTTCTATAAGAGCTAAAACTGCAGAATCTCTATCAGAAGCCTCAACTACTACAGCAGGTATTTCAGTAAGCCCTGCAAGTTGAGAAGCCCTTAACCTTCTTTCACCTGCTATAAGTTCATAAAAGGAATCATTAATTTTTCTTACGCTTATAGGCTGTAAAACACCATACTCCCTTATTGATTCGCTAAGCTCTAGCAAAGCTTGATCATCAAATACTTTTCTTGGCTGATATGAATTTTGTTTTATAAGATTTATGGGTATAATTTTTATTTCATTTTCAACCCTCATTGCACCATCCCACCATGTAACAAGTTCTCTAAATATCTAATTCTATAATAATTTTCTGTTTCCTGCTATTTCCCTGCTAAATTCGTCACCGACATTTCGTCATTTTATAGGTTTTTTTTCTATTTGAGAAGGTTTTCTAGGATACTTTTTGTCAGTGGGTTTTATCTTTCCAACAACTATTAATTTGTGATTTACGTCATATTCTGGTATTGAAGTTTCTACAATATCTATAAGCCTTCCGCCTAATGTTCCTATTGCATTTTTTGAATCCTTTATTTCTTCTTCTATTGAAGGCCCCTTCATAGCTATAAAGTAACCTCCAACCTTAACAAAAGGAAGGCAATATTCACAAAGAATATTCATGGGTGCTACAGCCCTTGCCGTTGATATGTCATATTTTTCTCTGTATTCATCAAGCCTTGCAAAATCCTCTGCTCTTCCATGAACTGCCTCTATATTTTTAAGACCTAATTCATTTATAACTTGGTTTAAAAAATTTACCCTCTTTTTTAAAGAATCTAACAAAGTTACCTTTAAAGTAGGATTTATTATCTTTAAAGGAATTCCAGGAAATCCTGCACCTGTTCCTACATCTATTATTTTTAGATTATCATTTATTAAACCACTTTTTATTATAGATATTGAATCTAAAAAATGTTTTCTAACTATCTCATCATCCTCTGTTATAGCTGTAAGGTTTATTTTTTCATTCCATTCTTTTAAAAGAACCATATATTTTTCAAACATATTGATTTTATTTTCGTCAAGGAAAATCCCATAACTTTTAGCTCCCTTTAAAAGCAAATCCCTATTCATTTTCCTTCACCTTTTTCCTTCTTAACTGTTCTAAATATACTAAAAGCACAGAAATATCTGCAGGAGATACCCCAGAAATTCTTGACGCTTGACCTATATTTTCTGGGCGTATTTTTGATAGTTTTTGTCTTGCCTCTAATCTTAATCCCTGTATTTCTTCATAATTTATGTCTTGAGGAATCTTTTTTGACTCTAACTTTTTAAACTGCTCAACCTGTTCTATTTGTTTTTTAATATATCCTTCATACTTTATCTCTATTTCAACTTCCTCTGTAACATCCTTTGGAAGATCTGGCCTTTCAGTATCTAAGTCTTTTATATTTTCATAAGTTACCTCAGGTCTTTTTATAAGCTCATATAACGTTATACCGCTTCTTATTTCTGAACTTCCAATTGACCTTAAAATTTCATTATTCCTTTCAGAAGGAGATATTACAGTCTTTTTTAACCTCTCTATTTCCTTTTCTATGTTTTCTTTTCTTTTTAAATATCTTTGATATCTTTCTTCTGTAACAAGTCCTATATCATAACCCTTTTGTGTTAATCTAAGGTCTGCATTATCCTGTCTTAACAGCAACCTGTATTCTGCTCTGCTTGTCATCATTCTATAAGGTTCATTTGTTCCTTTTGTTACAAGATCATCAATTAAAACTCCTATATATGCTTCAGATCTATCAAGAATAAAAGGTTCCTTTCCCTTTACTTTATGAGCAGCGTTTATTCCCGCAATTATACCTTGTGCTGCAGCTTCTTCATAACCTGAAGAACCGTTTACTTGACCTGCAAAAAATAACCCTTCAATGGTTTTTAATTCTAAACTAAGCTTAAGCTGAGTAGGATCAATGCAGTCATATTCTATTGCATAAGCTGTTCTTAATATCTCACAATTTTCAAGGCCAGGTATAGACCTATAAACTTGTATTTGAACATCTTCAGGAAGAGAACTTGACATACCCTGAACATAAAGTTCATCAGTATCTTCTCCTTCAGGTTCTATAAATACTTGATGTTTTTCCTTATCTGGAAATTTCATAACCTTATCCTCTATAGAAGGACAATATCTAGGTCCAACCCCCTCTATAAGTCCTGAAAAAAGAGGAGATCTATGTATATTTTGCCTTATAATCTCATGGGTTTTTTCTGTGGTATAAGTTAAATAACAAGGAATTTGTTCTCTTGTTATATCATCAGACATAAAAGAAAATGGAACTACCTTTTCATCTCCAGGTTGGATTATCATCTTTGAAAAATCAACAGATCTTTTGTGTATTCTTGCTGGTGTTCCTGTTTTAAATCTTCTTAGAACTATTCCATGTTCTTCAAGACTTTTTGAAAGTTCATTTGCAGGAAAAAGCCCATTAGGACCTCCGCTGTAATTTACTTCTCCTATAAATATCCTTGCCCTTAAATAAGTTCCTGTAGTTATAACAAGGGCTTTACATTCAAAGTAAGCCCCATTTTTTGTTTTTACTCCTTTTATTCTTCCATTTTCAACGTCTATTGCAACAACTTCATCCTGCTTTAAGTATAAGTTTTCCTGTTCCTCTAAAGTTTTTTTCATTAAAGCTTGATACTTTTTCTTATCAGCCTGAGCTCTTAAAGAATGCACAGCAGGTCCTTTAGATGTGTTTAACATTCTAGATTGTATATATGTTTTATCTATATTTATACCCATCTGTCCACCAAGGGCATCTATTTCCCTTACAAGATGACCTTTTGCTGTTCCACCTATAGATGGATTACAAGGCATAAGAGCTATACTATCAAGGTTTAAAGTGATAACTAAAGTTTTACATCCTAATCTTGCTGCTGCAAGGGCAGCTTCACATCCAGCATGTCCTGCTCCTACAACTATTACATCGTATTTTCCTGCATAGTACATAAAGTCACCTCCTACTTACCTATGCAAAAATCACAGAATATTCTATCTATTATATCTTCTGCTACTGTATTTCCTGTTATCTCCCCAAGTTTTAAATAGGCCTCTTTTAACTCAATAGATGCAAGATCTAAAGGTAGATTGCTTTTTATAGTTTGTATTCCCTTTAATATGCTTTCATTTGCTTTAATTAAAGCATCTTTATGTCTTACGTTAGTAACCAATATATCATTCTTTGAAGATACTTTTCCTTTAAAAACTAAATCAGCTATTGCTTTTTTTATTTCTTCTACCCCATGCTCATCCTTTACAGATGCTTTTACTACATTTTTAAATCTTTTATTTATATAATCCATATCTATCTTAATTGGAAGGTCTATTTTATTTACTACAGCTATAACATTTTTCCCTTCTATTAAATCCATTATATCCTCATCTTCTTTTTCTAAAGGCCTTGAACCATCCATCATAAATATTATAAGGTCAGCATTTTGAATATACTCCTTAGACTTTTCAACTCCTATGTTTTCTACAATATCCTCTGTTTCTCTAATTCCAGCAGTATCTACAAGAATAACAGGTATACCATCTATGTTTATATATTCTTCAATTACATCCCTTGTAGTTCCAGGTATATCTGTAACTATAGCTCTTTTTTCCTGCAAAAATGCATTTAGAAGGGATGATTTTCCAACGTTAGGTTTTCCAACTATAGTGGTTTTTAATCCATCCCTGAATATTTTTCCGCTCTCTGCATTTTTTATTAAATAATCTATTTCGTTATAAACATAATTTAGATCATCTAAAAGCTTATTTACAACAAGCTCATCTACCTCGTCTTCTGGAAAATCTACCGTAGCCTCTATATGGGCTAAACTGCCTAATAGTTTATCCATAAGGTGTTTTATCTTTTCTGAAAGTTTTCCCTTTAATTGATTTACAGCAAGATTTAAACTATCATCGGTCTTTGCCCTTATAAGATCTATAACTGCCTCTGCTTGAGACAAATCTATTCTTCCATTTAAAAAGGCCCTTTTTGTAAACTCTCCAGGTTCTGCAAGTCTTGCTCCATTTTTTAAAACTAAAGATAAAACCTTTCTTACAGCCAAAACTCCCCCATGGCAGTTTATCTCAACTATATCTTCTCTTGTGTATGTATAAGGGGCCTTCATATAACTTAAAATAACCTCATCTACAATCTCATCTGTATCAGGATCTATAACATAACCATACAACATGGTATAACTTTTCATATTTTTTACGTCTTTTCCTTTAGCGCTTTTAAATATTTTTGAGGCTATTTCTAAACTTTCATCTCCAGATAATCTTACTATTCCTATTCCACCTTCTCCAATAGCCGTTGATATTGCTGCTATGGTATCATTTAACATATTATCACCTTCTTTTTAGTTTAATAAATATTATACCAAAAAAATAATTTTTCAATCAAAAAAAGAGGCTTTAAGCCTCTTTATTTTTCAAATCAATAACAACTCTTCTAAAAGGTTCTTCCCCTATGCTATAGGTAATAACATCAGGGTGGTTTTGTAAGGCTGAATGTATAATCCTTCTCTCATAAGGATTCATAGGCTCTAAAGTTATGCTCTTATTATATCTTTTAACTTTATAAGCCAACCTATTAGCAAGCTTAATTAAAGCTTCCTCTCTTTTCTTTCTGTAGTTTTGAGTATCTAATAAAACCTTTTTAAACTCATTTACTTCATTATCTTTATTTATAACAAGGCTTAAAAGATACTGAAGAGCATCTAAAGTCTCTCCTTTATGACCTATAAGAACTGACATTTTTGGACCTACAAGATTTATTTTTAATATATCATCTTCATCCTTTATTTGTATCTCACATTTTAACCCCATCTTATCCAATACATCCCTTAAAAAAGTTTTTGCTATAGCTTCGTAATCCTTCTTTATAATTAACTTCACTTTAGCTGGCCTTGCTCCTATAAGTCCAAAAACCCCTTTACTTCCTTTATCTATTATTTCAACCTCAACCTTATCTTTAGAAACACCTAACATCTTTAATCCATTTTCAATTGCGTTTTCAACCGTCTTCCCTGTAGCCTCAACCCATTTTCTCATATATTCACCACCTTATTGTAGCTTAGCCTCTTCCTTATGCTTGATCTTATTTATAATAAAGTATTGCTGCAATATTTGTATTATGTTGCTTATTATCCAGTATAAAACAACCCCTGCTTGGAATTTAAAGAACATAACAACAAACAAAATTGACATATAGAGATTCATCTTTTGTTGCTGTTTAGCAGTTGGGTCATCCCCCTTTGGAGCAACCATTAGACCATTTAAATATGTTGTTAAACCTGAAATTATAGGGAGAATATAATACTTATCATATGAAGCCAACCTATCTACCCATAAAAATCCTACATCTTTAAAACCTTGAATATTGGCAACCACATAATACATCGCTATTATAATAGGCCATTGTATTAAAAGAAGTAAACATCCAGATAAGGGGTTTGTCCCACTTTCCTTATAAAGCTTAACCTGCTCCTGTTGCATTCTTTGAGGATCATTTTTATACTTTTCCTGTATTTCTCTAAGCTTTGGCTGAAGCTTTTGCATCATTATATTAGACTTTGTTTGGCTTATAGTCAAAGGAAGAAGTATAGTCTTAATTATTGCAGTAAAAATAACAAGATCTAAAAAATAAGCAAGACTTAAATTTGAAACGTATGTAGTTACAAAACTATGTATTCCATTAAAAAATGCCGTTAAAATTCCAACTAAGAATTTCAAATTTTAACCTCCTTTTTGAAAATTTAGAATTTAAGGAACGGGGTCATACCCGCCAGGATGAAAAGGGTGACATTTTAATATTCTTTTTATAGACAAAATAGCCCCCTTAAGGGCTCCATACTTTTGAATGGCTTCAAGGGAATATTGAGAACAAGTTGGATAAAATCTACAGCTTGGAGGTTTTAAAGGAGATATATATTTTCTATAAAATTTTATCAAAAAAATTAAAATTTTCTTCATTTAAATCCCTTCTTTTAAAATTCCAGCTTTTTTAAGAACATTAAATATAGACTTTTCAATTTCATGGAAGTTTGATTTTGCACTTTTAGATCTTGCAACAAATATAATATCATAACCTACTTTAAACTTATCCTTATTAACTCTAAAAGCCTCCCTTATAAGTCTTTTTACCCTATTTCTAACTACGCTCTTTCCTATTTTTTTGCTTACAGAAATTCCTAATCTATTTATATTGCTCTTGTTTTTAAATATATACACTACAAGAATATCATCGCTATATGATTTTCCCCTACTATAAATAAGCCTAAAATGCTTGTTTTTTCGAATTCTTTCTTCCTTTTTCATCTTATTTCCCCATTTCGGCCTAAAATTGCACAAAAAGGCCACTTAACGCGGCCTTATGCAGTCAATCTCTTTCTTCCTTTCATTCTTCTTCTTTTTAGAACTTTTCTACCATTTCTTGTGCTCATTCTCTTTCTAAAACCATGCTCTTTCTTTCTGTGTCTCTTCTTTGGTTGGTATGTTCTTAACATCCTTTGCACCCCCTTTTTGCTATTATCTATGGTTAATGGGCATATTACTACATTATACTTTACTATTAAGATTATATATATAAGCTATAAAACTGTCAAGAAATTTACAGTTGTTAATAACTTTAAAAAAGGGCTGTGTTTTTTGTGGATAACTATTGTAATAGTATATGATATTTGATAATATATTTATGCATATCCACAAGAGAGTGTTAATAATTTAGTATTTACCAAAGGTCAAAAAATTATTCACAATCTGTGGATAAAATTGTGTATAATTTTACGCTATTTTTTTCTATTTATTTAATTTTACATCGTTTTTGTTATGTTGATATTGTTAATTTAAGTTTGTGGATATTGTTAAAACCTATCTTAAGGTTAAAAAATATTAACATAATCAACAATTTTGTGAATAACTCTTAAAAAACTTGTCAACATTTTTATATGGACACGTTATCTGTGGATAAGTATGTTAAAATATATTAGGGAGGAAATTTTATGGACAATCTCTTTGAAATTTGGGAAAAAACCTTAGAAATTGTTAAAGCAGAATTATCTCCTCTCGGCTTTAACACTTGGATAAAATGTATTGAACCTGTAAAAATAACAAATAACATAATATATCTTTTAGCACCAAATGAATTTACAAAAGGAGTTTTAGATGTAAGATATAAAGATCTCATTGCTAATGCGGTTAAATTAGTTACATCTAAAAAATATGAAATTAGATTTATACTTTCTACAGAAGAAATCAACATAAATGAATCTAATACAGTTAATCAAAAGAAAGAAAAAACAGAAGATATACAAACTTCTATGTTAAACCCAAAATATACTTTTGAAACCTTCGTCGTTGGAAATAGTAATAGATTTGCCCATGCAGCTTCCTTAGCTGTTGCAGAAGCTCCTGCAAAAGCATATAATCCCCTCTTTATCTATGGGGGGGTGGGCCTTGGAAAAACCCATCTTATGCATGCTATAGGCCACTATATATTAAGCAATAATCCTTCTGCAAAAGTAGTTTACGTATCATCTGAAAAATTTACAAATGAATTAATTAACGCTATTAAAGATGATAAAAATGAAGAATTTAGAAACAAGTATAGAAATGTAGACGTTCTTTTAATAGACGATATTCAATTTATTGCTGGAAAAGAAAGAACTCAAGAAGAATTCTTCCATACATTTAATTCACTATATGAAGCCAACAAACAAATAATAATCTCAAGTGATAGGCCTCCAAAGGAAATACCAACTTTAGAAGATAGACTGCGTTCAAGATTTGAATGGGGGCTTATAGCAGATATTCAGCCTCCGGACTTTGAAACAAGAATAGCTATATTAAAAAAGAAAGCCGATATGGAAAACTTAAATATACCAAATGAAGTTATGGTATATATAGCAAACAAAATACAGTCAAACATAAGAGAATTAGAAGGAGCTCTTATAAGGATAGTTGCATATTCTTCCTTAACAAACAAAGAAATAAGCGTAGATCTTGCTGCAGAAGCCTTAAAGGATTTTATATCCAACAAAAACACAAAACAAATAACAATAGAACTTATAATGGATGTAGTAGCAAGTTATTATAACTTAAGACCAGATGATTTAAAATCTCAAAAGAGGACTAAAAACGTTGCATTCCCAAGGCAAATTGCTATGTTCCTTGCAAGAAAGTTAACTGACCTTTCACTCCCTAAAATAGGTGAAGAATTTGGAGGAAGAGACCATACAACAGTCATCCATGCATATGAAAAGATAAGCCAAGGATATGAAAAAGATCAAAACTTAAAAGACACTATAGATGAACTTATAAGAAAAATAAATCAAAAATAATCAACACCTGTTTATAATTTACCTTTAATAACCTGTGAATAACTTTTATTTAGTTTCTTTTTGCTTAATTGTGTGGATAATCAATGCATGTTTTTCATGCATTATCCACAATTTTTTTATTAAATAAATCCTTGAATTTCAATAGGTTAATAAACTTATCCACAAAATCACAACACTTATTACTATTACTACTAAAGTTTTTATAAGAAATATACTCTTTTCTAAAAAAGTTTTAAATTATCCACTGTGGATAAAAAGGGAGGTTAAAAAATGTTTTTCACATGTGAAAAAAATATTCTTCAAGAGGCTATAAATATAGTTCAAAAAGCTACATCTTCGAAAACTACCTATCCTATCCTTGAGGGTATTTTAATAAAAGCTGTAGACAATAAAGTTTATTTAACTGCAACAGACCTAGATATCGGAATCGAGACTTTTATAGATGCAAATGTAATAAGAACAGGCTCTATTGTTTTAAACTCAAAACTTTTTGGGGAATTTATAAGAATGCTTCCTAATGATACAGTTTCCATAGAACTTTTAGAAAACAACTTTGTTAAAATAACTTGCCAAAAATCTGAATTTACTATACTTGGTAACAACCCTGACGAATTTCCAAAACTTCCTGCTATAAATGAAAATTCCCTATATGAAATACCTCAAGACATACTAAGACTTATGATAAAACAAACAATATTTGCCATAGCTCAAGATGAAACAAGACCCATATTAACTGGAGTTTTATTTGAAGTTAAAGACAATATGTTAAGTTTTGTAGCACTAGATGGATATAGATTATCTTTAAAGAGAATAGAAATAGAAAACTCAAACAACATAAGTGCAGTTATTCCTGGAAAAACGTTAAATGAAATATCTAAGATAATAGAACCTTCTGAGGAAAAAGTAAAAATAACTTTCACACCTAATCATATTTTGTTTAACCTAGGTAATACCAAGGTTATCTCAAGATTGTTAGATGGAGAATTTGTGAATTATAGACAAATAATACCTCAAGAACATAAATTAAAGGTAAAAGCTAATAAGGAGTTGCTTTTAGATAGTATAGAAAGAGCATCTTTACTTGCTAGGGAAGGAAAAACTAATTTGATAAAATTCAATATAGGAGATAATAGAATAGTAATTACTTCAGATTCTCAATACGGAAAAGTACAAGAAGAAGTTCCTGTGGAATTGGAAGGAAATAATCTAAAAATAGCTTTTAATTCAAAATATTTCTTAGATGTTTTAAGAATAATAGATAGTGAAGAAATATATCTTGAGTTTACAACTAATATAAGCCCCTGTGTTATTAAAAAAGTAGACTCCGATGATTATATTTATCTTGTTCTTCCTGTAAGATTAATAGAAAACTAAAAGCCACCTTTAAGGTGGTTTTTAAATAGATAAGGAGGATTTTTATGCAGAAGATAGAAATATATACCGAATATATAAAACTTGACCAATTTTTAAAATGGGTAGGAATTGCTGAAACAGGAGCAATGGCTAAGGTTATAATTAAAAGTGGGGATGTTTATGTAAACGGGGTTCAAACCCTTGAAAGAGGCAAAAAAATAAGAAAAGGAGATATTATAGAAGTTAAAAATATAGGAACATTTGAAGTGGTTTAGGTGAAGTTTATGTTTATAAAAAGACTTGAGTTAATTAATTTTAGAAATTATTCAAATCTAAATATAGAATTTATAAATGGATTTAATATACTATATGGGCAAAACGCTCAAGGAAAAACAAACATATTAGAAGCTATAAATTATCTAAGCTTACTAAAATCCCACAGATCGGTAAAGGATAAGGAATTGATAAAGTGGGGAAAAGGTAAAGCTTATATAAAAGGTGTTTTTCAAAAAAATTTAGGCGATTTTTCTGTGGAAGTTTTGATATCTGAAGAATCTAGAAAAGAAGCTAAGTTAAATGGAATAAAACAAAACAAAGCTTCTGAAGTTATAGGAAATGCAAATGTTGTAATATTTTCTCCAGATGATTTAAGACTTGTTAAGGAAGGTCCAGAGGTTAGAAGAAAATTTATAGATAATGAGCTTAATCAGATAAAGCCAAAATATCAGTATTATTTATCTTTATATAATAAGGCTTTGCTTCAAAGAAACAATCTTCTTAAAAGTAATTTTGATAAATCTTTGATTGATGTGTATGACCAGCAACTTGCAGAATACGGTAGTTACGTTGTTTTTCATAGAATTGAATTTATAAAAAAGCTTAGCATAATTTGCAGGCTTTTTCATAGAAAAATTACAGATGGAAAAGAAGAGCTTGTAATAAGATATAAGGGAGATGTTTACGAAGAAGATATAAACAAAATAAAAGAAAAGCTATATTTATCTTATAAAAATAGCATTGAAGAAGATTTGAAAAAAGGTTATACTTCAAAGGGACCTCAAAGGGATGACCTTCAAATATTTTTAAATGGAGTTGATGCTAAAACTTTTGCATCCCAAGGCCAGCAAAGAACTGCAGCAATATCATTAAAATTGTCTGAAATAGAAATAATAAAAGGGGAAAGGGGAGAGTACCCTATTCTTTTGCTTGACGATGTTATGTCAGAACTTGATATTTTAAGGCAAAAACATCTTCTTGATTCCCTTAAGGGTCTTCAAATTATATTAACTATAACCGGTATTGATGATTTAGGAAGGTTAGATTTTAAAAACAAAAAAATATTTGAAGTAGTAGATGGAAGAGTTCAAATTAAAGAGCTTTAAGGAGGAATTTTTATGTTTCTTCATCTTGGAGAAAATGTTGTTATTCCGCTTAAGGAAGTTATAGCTATATTTGATATAACTTCAACATCAAGCATAGATACTAAAAATTTTTTAAAAATAGCTGAAGAAGAAGGGTTTGTAAGAAGAATTACAAATGATGAACCAAAATCCTTTATATTAACAGAAAGGGATAAAAAAAGTATAATCTATTTATCTCCTATATCTTCTCTTACTTTAGCTAAAAGAAGCTTTTTTATTGACGAATTTTTAAAGGGGGATTTAAATGAGTAAGAAATATGGTGCCAGTGAAATTCAAGTTTTAGAAGGATTAGAAGCAGTTAGAAAAAGACCAGGGATGTACATAGGAAGTACAGGTCCAAGGGGTCTTCACCATCTTGTTTATGAAATAGTTGATAATGCTATAGATGAAGCCCTTGCTGGTTTTTGTAAAAATATAGATGTAATTATTCATAAGGATAATTCAGTAACTGTAATAGATGATGGAAGAGGAATTCCTGTAGATATTCATCCTAAACTTGGAAAAAGCGCAGTTGAAGTTGTATTTACTGTTTTACATGCAGGCTCAAAGTTTGGTGGAGGAGGATATAAAGTATCCGGAGGATTACATGGAGTTGGTGCTTCTGTTGTAAATGCCCTTTCAAAGTGGCTTATTGTTGAGGTAAAAAGAGATGGAAAAATATTTAGACAAAAATATGAAAGAGGAAAACCAATTACTGATTTGGAAGTTATAGGAGAAGCTAGCGATACAGGAACAAAGGTTACTTTTCTTGCTGATGATGAAATATTTGAAACAACAGAGTATGAATATGATGTATTATCTCAAAGACTTAGAGAGCTTGCATTTTTAAATAGAGGAATAACAATAAATTTTTATGATGAAAGAATTGATAAAAAAGAAACGTACCATTATGAAGGTGGAATTAAAGAATTTGTTAAATATTTAAACAGAAACAAAGAAGTGCTGCATGAAGAACCTATATATTTTGAAGCAGTTAAAGATGATATAATAGTTGAAATTGCTTTTCAGTATAACGATGGGTATGCTGAAAGTATATTTTCATTTGCAAATAATATATCAACAACAGAAGGCGGAACCCATGTTAGTGGCTTTAAATCAGCCCTTACTAAAGTTATAAACGACTATGCTAGAAAATATGGATTTTTAAAGGAAAACGAGAAAAATCTCCAAGGTGAGGATACTAGGGAAGGAATTACAGCTGTTATTTCTGTAAAAATTACAAATCCAGAGTTTGAAGGCCAGACAAAGACAAAATTGGGAAATACAGAAGTAAGAAGCATAGTAGACTCCATTGTTACAGATAAAGTTTCAGCTTTTTTAGAGGAAAATCCAAGTGTAGCTAAAGTAATAATTGAAAAATGTATACTAGCATCAAGGGCAAGGGAAGCTGCAAGAAAGGCAAGGGAACTTACTAGAAGAAAAAACGTATTAGAAAACACATCTTTACCTGGAAAGCTTGCAGACTGTTCAGAAAAGGATCCTAAACTTTGCGAAATATTCCTTGTAGAGGGAGATTCAGCAGGAGGTTCTGCAAAAGGAGGAAGAGATAGAAGATTTCAAGCTATTCTTCCTTTAAGAGGAAAAATAATGAATGTTGAAAAACAAAGGCTTGATAAGATATTAGCTTATCAAGAAATAAGAAATATGATAACAGCCTTTGGGGCAGGGATTGGAGATGATTTTGATATAGAAAAGATAAGATATGACAAAATAATAATAATGACCGACGCCGATGTTGACGGAGCCCATATAAGAACTCTACTTTTAACTTTCTTCTATAGATATATGAGACCTCTTATAGAAGAAGGACATGTTTATATAGCACAACCTCCTCTTTACAAGATTACAAAAGGAAAAAATGTATATTATGCTTATAGCGATAGGGAACTTGAAGCAAAGCTAAATGAAATAGGAAGGGATAACGTTGAAATACAAAGATATAAAGGTCTTGGAGAGATGAATGCAGAGCAGCTTTGGGAAACTACAATGAATCCAGAAACAAGAACTTTACTTAAAGTTACTATTGAAGATGCAGTAGAAGCTGATGAAATATTTACTATACTGATGGGAGATAAGGTTGAACCAAGAAGAGAGTTTATTCAAAGAAATGCTAAAAAAGTTCAAAATCTTGATATTTAAAAGGAGTTGACGGTATGGAGGAGATTAAAGTTGTTGATATAAGCGATGAGATGAAAAAATGTTATATAGATTATGCGATGAGCGTTATAGTAGGTAGAGCTTTGCCTGATGTTAGGGATGGGTTAAAACCTGTTCATAGAAGAATTCTTTATTCCATGCATGAACTTGGGCTTTTTCCTGAAAAGCAATATAGAAAGTGTGCAAGAATTGTTGGAGATGTTTTAGGTAAATACCATCCTCATGGAGATAGTGCTGTCTATGATGCGATGGTTAGACTTGCTCAAGATTTTTCAACTAGATATCCCCTAATAGATGGCCATGGAAATTTTGGATCAATAGATGGCGATGGAGCAGCTGCGATGCGTTATACGGAAGCTAAGCTTTCTAAAATTTCCATGGAAATGTTAAGAGATATAAATAAAAATACTGTGGATTTTGCAGATAACTTTGATGGAACAGAAAAAGAGCCCACGGTTTTACCATCTCGATTTCCAAACCTTTTAGTAAATGGTTCTTCGGGTATAGCTGTAGGTATGGCAACTAATATACCTCCCCATAACTTAGGGGAAGTTATAGATGGACTTATAATGCTTATAGATAATCCTGAAGTTACCATAAAAGAATTGATGACAAAGATAAAAGGGCCTGATTTCCCAACTGCAGGAATAATAGTAGGAAAAGAAGGAATAAAAGAAGCCTATGAAACTGGAAAAGGAAAAATAGTTGTAAGGGCTAAAGCTACAATTGAAGAAGAAAAAGGAAAACACAGAATAGTAGTAACTGAAATACCTTATCAGGTTAACAAAGCAAAGCTTATAGAGGATATTGCAGAACTTGTTAAGGAAAAAAAGATTGAAGGTATATCAGATTTAAGAGATGAGTCAGACAGACAAGGAATGAGAATAGTAATAGAGCTTAAAAGAGATGTAAATCCTAACATAGTTTTAAATCTTTTATATAAACATACAAAACTTCAAGATTCTTTTAGTGTTATAATGCTTGCTTTAGTAAATGGCGAACCTAAAGTTTTAAATTTAAAAGAAATTTTAGTTCATTATTTAGATTTTCAAAAGGAAGTTATAAGAAGAAGAACCAAGTTTGATCTTGATAAAGCTGAAGCAAGAGCACACATATTAGAGGGCCTTAGAATTGCCCTTGATCATATTGATGAGGTTATAAACCTTATAAGAAGCTCAAAAACTGTGGAAGAGGCAAGAGGCGGTTTAATGTCAAAGTTTGGGCTTTCAGAAAAACAAGCTCAAGCTATACTTGATATGAGGCTTCAAAGGCTTACAGGGCTTGAAAGGGAAAAGATAGATGAGGAATATAGGGAGCTTTTAAAAACTATAAACTATTTAAGAGAGGTTCTTGAAAATGAAAAGTTGGTTCTTCAAATAATAAAGGACGAGCTTTTAGAAATAAAAGAAAAGTATTCAGATGAAAGAAGGACAAAAATAACTACAAGTTCAGAGGAAATAAATATTGAGGACCTTATAGAAGAAGAGGAAGTAGCAATAACTATAACTCATGCAGGATATGTAAAGAGGATGCCTATAGATACTTATAGAAGTCAAAAAAGAGGTGGAAAAGGCGTCCAAGGAATGTCTATGAGGGAAGATGATTTTGTTGAGCATATATTCATAACTTCCACCCATAGTTATATTATGTTCTTTACTAACTTAGGAAGAGCATATATGCTTAAAGCATATGAAATACCTGAAGCGTCAAGGACAGCTAGGGGAACCAATATAGTTAATATTTTACCTATAAATCCAAGGGAAAAGATACAGGCCGTCCTTGAAATAAAAGAGTTTGATGAGAACAAATACTTGTTCTTTGCAACAAAACTTGGAGTTGTTAAAAAGACTTTACTAAGTGAATTTGCAAATATAAGAAAGAATGGTTTAAATGCTATAAATTTAAAACTTGGAGACGAACTTATAGGTGTTAAACTAACAGATGGAAATCAGAAAATCATGATAGTTACTCAAAATGGATATTGTATAACCTTTGAAGAAGATGATGTAAGACCTATGGGAAGAACTGCAGTAGGTGTTAAGGGAATAACTTTAAGAGAAGGAGATATAGCTGTTGGAATGGAAATATATGATGAAAATTCAGATCTTTTAGTTGTAAGTGAAAACGGATATGGAAAAAGAACCTCATGTAAGGAATATACAGTTCATTCCCGTGGAGGAAAAGGAATAAAAACATATAAAGTTACAGAAAAAACAGGAAAAATAATTGGAATAAAAACAGTTAAAGAAAGCGATGAAATTATGCTTATAAATAACAATGGAATAGTTATAAGGCTTGAGGTTGCAGCAATTAAACAAACAGGAAGAGATACAATAGGAGTTACTTTAATGAAGACACAAGAGGATGAAAGAATTGTTTCAATAGGTAAAATAAACAGCAATGATATTGAAGAATAATCTGCCCATTATTGGGCAGATTTTTATAATTTTTTTAAAAAAATAGTTGACAAATGTAAAAATAGGTGATAATATTAAGTATGTAATTGACCTTTGAAAACTGAACAGTGGCGAAGCGACCAGCATATAAATAGGAGTTAGGATTTAAACATAAGAGTTTGATCCTGGCTCAGGACGAACGCTGGCGGCGTGCCTAACACATGCAAGTCGAGC
>Ga0207430_10023_pt1 | contig 96111 bp, 88 predicted proteins | sample YelNatsi3bottle8_FD_187544 | JGI IMG/M metagenome (GOLD analysis project Ga0207430, IMG submission 187544) | Hot spring thermophilic microbial communities from Obsidian Pool, Yellowstone National Park, USA - site 3 bottle 8 (SPAdes) (version 2) | ecosystem: Environmental > Aquatic > Thermal...
TGCTTTTCTCGGGAGGCTTTACATTGAATTTTTGTTATCCTAGGCGCAAATTGCCACAATTTACCTAAATAAAATTGCTAAAGTATAGAAAAACAGATTCTAAAATTGAGTTTCTACACTAGAATCATTATATATGATTAAACTATATTTCAGCATCTACTCCGTAGGTAAATATTTTTCAATCATAGAAGACATATCTTGAAAGCCATATCCACAAACGCCATTGCGAGGAGAATTTGCAATCCCATTCGCAATTTTCTCTATCATTTCCTCATGATATAAATGTTGTTTTACACAATTTTCACACAAAAATTCTCCACATTCATAGCAAAAATATTCAGCTTTTTCCTGACAATTATCACAATAGTAAATCGGGGCAATATTTTGTGCCAAAACAACTACTTTCTTTTTCTGTGGAAGTAATTGTCTTTTTAAAACTTTCAATTCCAAGTGCGTGGTTGAACCAAAATCATACTTATAGTCAAATTTCATATTTTCCGTTATAACATTTGCTAATTTATAGTTCATACTTTTCGGTTTTGGTCCAAAAAAGAAAGGTTCATCTAACCACCCTTTCGGATCTATATCATATATTTCACCATCAATTTTAAATTGGCTCAAATGTCCACAACACTCAAGCCAAAAATCACGCAAAAACTTGTCAATATCTCTTAAGGTAGCTTTTGTATCCACAGAAACATATAGCCAATAAAGTGATGAATCGTATTTAGGATATACGCTTAAAATAAAAACTTCCTTTTCTTTTATCCCTTCTTCATCTGACAGCTTTGAAAAATACTCTTTCATACTTTTACATGAAAGAATATGTCTCAACATTGAAGATTTTTCAAATTCTTTCTTACAAAAATAGCAAGTCCCTTTCATAAAAATTCTTCCTTTCCAAAAAAATTTAAATACTTTTTGTTCTACGTTAATTTTATCATAAAAACTTTCTTCGTAATAAATACTCTTTCAGATTAGTCCAGTCTCTTTCTAAATCTCAATATGGCCATTGTCAAAAGAAAAACTGACATAAGAGTAATTATCACTATTTGATGTACAAGAAGAGAAGCATCAATACCCTTTATTATTATCCCTCTCAAAATAACTAGAAAATACGTAAGTGGGAAAATATCTCCAATTGCTCTTATAACAGTAGGCATTTGTTCCCTCGGAAAAATAAATCCTGACAATATTATGGTTGGAAGCAATACGAAAAATGCCCCCTGCATTGCTTGGGTTTGAGTCTGCGCTACTGTTGAGATAAGTATTCCTATTGCAAGAGCACAGGTTATAAAATCAAGTCCTAATAAAAGCAATAGATATATATTACCTCTAACAGGCACGCCAAACCAATACATGCTAAGCCCTAAAACCATTAAAAAATCTGTGTAACCAATTAGAATGTAAGGTAAAAGTTTTCCAATCATTAATTCTGAAGATTTTATAGGGGTTACAATCAATTGTTCTATTGTGCCCCTTTCTTTTTCTCTCACAAGCGCAAAAGCCGTCAATATTATGGTGATGTTTTGCATGATAAGACCTAAAAGCCCCGGAATTGTAAACACTTGCGTGTTGAGTTCTGGATTGTATTCTACTTTTGTAGAAAGGTCTATTCCAATGGAAGGCATTTTCATACCTTTGACTTTCAATTCTTTTTGTACAATATTGTTTGAAAACATTTGAGATACCATAATACCGCTTGATAAAGCAGTTCTTGCTGTTGTAGGATCAGAACCATCAATTTTAAGTAAAGGCTGTACCATTTTTACTTTATACTGCGAAAAATCCGGCGGTATAATAAGACCTGCTTTTACCTTTCCTTCATCCAGTAAACGATTTAACTCATCTATACTACTTGCATAAAAATCCGGATTAAAATACAATGAATTTTTGTATGCTTCAATATAGTTTCTGCTTTCATAGGTCTTGCTTTGGTCAAAAACTGCCATTGGTATATGGTCAACTTCTGTTGCAATAGCATAGCCAAAGAGCAAAAGCATTGTAATAGGCATAATAAATGAAATAACTAAACTTATCCTGTCTCTTCTTATATGTATAATTTCTTTTTTAATAATTGCAAAAAGCCTCGTCTTATTCATTATTCATCATCCTTACGTATTTAATAAACACATCTTCAAGCGAATCAAGATTATTTTCTCTTTTTATCTCATAGGGTGTACCAAAAGCCATCAACTTTCCATTAAACATAAAAGCTGTGAGGTCACATATTTCTGCTTCTTCCATATAATGAGTAGTCAATAAAATTGACATACCATCATTAGCAAGGCTTTTTATGATATCCCAAAACATCCTTCTTGATAAAGGGTCCACTCCTGATGTAGGTTCATCAAGTATAAGCAATTTAGGATTATGTAATATGGCACAGCCTAAAGCAAGCCTCTGCTTCAATCCTCCTGATAATGTACCAGCAATTTGCTTTCCTCTCTCCTCTAATCCAACAATATCAAGAACTTCTTTGATTCTTTGTTTCAACTCTTTTTTACTTAGTCCATACACACTCGCATAAAAATTTAAATTTTCTCTCACAGTTAAATCTTCGTAAAGGCTAAACTTTTGAGACATATACCCTATAGATTTTTTTATTTTCTCACTTTCTTTTTCTATATCATAGCCTAGAACAGTTCCCTCTCCTGATGTGGGCTTTAAAATGCCACAAATCATCCGTATAGTGGTGGATTTTCCTGAACCGTTTGGCCCTAATAGGCCGAATATTTTATAAGCCGGAACTTGTAACGTAAGCTTGTCTACAGCAGTTATATTGCCAAATCGTTTTGTCAATTCTCTTAAATTTATAACATATTCCATAGCTCCACCTTCTATTCATTGATAATCACATCTGCTAACATTCCAGGTTTTAAATTTTTTATGTGATCAAGGATTTGAACTTTTACTTGGTATACTACATCTTCTTTTGATGACTTTGTCACAGTGTTTTTGGGAGTGAATTCGCCGTTTGGTGAAATATAAGTAATCTTTCCTTTAATTGAATCTTTTATAGAATCTACTTTTATACTTACTTCTTGGTTTAAAGAAACTTTATGCAAATTCTTTTCTGGTATGTATATTTTTATAAAAAGATTCTTTAAATCAGATATTTGAGCAATATTTCCTCCCGCCATAGCTATTTCGCCAGCATTAATGTAAATATTAGTTATAGTACCATCAATCGGAGAAGTTATTGTTCCCTTTTTAATCATAAGGTTGGTTAAATCATAATTTGCTTGCGCTTGGTCTACGTTTAATCTCGCTATATCAACTTGATTCTTAGGTCCATTTTTAACTTGGTCATACTTTAACTTTGCTATTTCCAAATTGGCTTTAGCTATTTTTGCTTGTTCTTCATATTGACTTACATCAAGCAAAGCTATCTTATCTCCTTTTCTAATTTCATCTCCTTCTTTTACATATAAATCAGTGACACGACCAGATATCTCTGATTGTACATACAAAGTTTCGGCTTCTATTGTTCCCGTATAAAGATTTTCTTGTGAATTTGAATTAGAACAACCTGAAGAAATGATACTAAATGCAATTACTGCAATAATTAACAAATACAATCGCTTCATAATTAATTCTCCTCTCCGATTTAATTCCATAAATATAAACCCTTACAGTCATTTTAAACACTTATTTATGTTCTTTACGTCTCTTTAATAGCTCATCTACTTATTTGTATTCATTATATTTATTGAAGAAAAACCTGTCAATATAGAAAATTTCATCATTTATCAAATTTACTTCGCTATTCATTTCGCTTTCGCAGAAAATACTTGAAAATTTAGTCTTTTTTTAAAAAATTTTTAACTTCAAAAATGATTTTTAGGAGAGTATAATATTCTCAATTAGAAAATAAAATATTTTTGAAAGCAATATGACCAAAATAAAGAAGGGATTATTATAAATCACAAAATTGAAAATTAAAATCAACACAAATACGAAAGGGAAGTCGTGTAAATACATTACAAAATATCAAGTGAAAATCACATATTTAGTTTTACAAAAAATAATAAGCCTGCATTTTTGGTAAAAGATGGAGACGAAATAGAGATTGAGACATTAGATTGTTTTTCAAACCAAATCAAGTCAAACGATGATAGACTTGAATCAATGGATTGGAACAAAGCAACCCCTGCAACAAGCCCTATTTATGTTGAAGGTGCTAAAGAAGGAGATGTTTTGGAAGTCACAATTAGAAAAATTGAAATAGCTGATAAAGGTGTAGTGGCAACAAGCAAAGAACTAGGAGTATTGGGTGATTTAATGGATGGACTGTATTCCCGAGTAATTAATATAAAAGATGGAAAAGTTATTCTTGATTAAAAAATCTCTCTCCCAATTAAACCTATGATAGGAGTAATTGGCGTAGCTCCAAAAGAAGGCATCATAAACTGTGGCACACCAGGTCCCCATGGTGGAAACATGAACACTAAACTAATTGCGGAAGGCTCAAAACTTTATTTGCCAGTATTTGTAGAAGATGCTTTGCTTCCTTTGGGAGACTTACAGGCTGTAATGGGAGATGGAGAAGTAGGCGTATCAGACGTAGAAGTAACTGGCTCAGTTACAGTAGAAGTTAGAGTTATAAAAAAATTTAAAACTTGTAAATCCATTTTCTAAATTTTATGCATGAAAGTGAATTAATTTAGTTAAAATATTCAATTAGGGATAGTTTGAGCTTTTCTTTAGGACCTTTGAATCCCTAGGTCTTTAAAGGTCCTAAAGAAAAATTTTTTCTGCTCTTTTCCCTTATAGATATTTTTCTAATCTGCCTGGATACATTATAATCAATTGATTTAATACTATATCCTAATTTTTATATCTTACAGTCCATTTCTTTAATACATTCATACTGACCCATATAGCATTTTTTCTAATGCTTCGTCGGATGGAAATATTGTTTTTGATTTTGTAACTTTTCTTAACTGCCTATGGAATCCTTCAATTTATTCGTTGTATACATTATTTTCCTTACTTCATTAGGAAATTTATAAAATGGATTTAAAACAGCCCAGTTACTCTCCCAACTTTTTATTGCATAGGGATAAGTATTCTGCCATTTGTTTTTAAGTTTTTCAAATTCGTCTCTTGCTATTTCTTCATTAGCTGCTTGATAGACTGGCTTAAAGTCTTTACTGAATTCTTTAAGATGCTTATAGGAAACATATTTGAAGCAGTTTCTTAATTGATGTATTATACACCTTTGTATTTCTGATTTTGGAAAAGCTGCTTGTATTGCTTCTTTTATTCCTGTCAAGCCATCTACAGAGAATATTAAAACATCTTCTACTCCTCTGTTTTTTAGTTCATTTAATACTCCAAGCCCAAATCTTGCACTCTCATTTTCTCCAATCCAAATTCCTAATATGTCTTTTGTCCCTTCTATTGTTACTCCTAATACTATATAAGCAGTTCTATTAATAATATGGCCGTCAGTTCTAAATCCTTCTTGGTTTGTTTTATATTCTAATTCTTAACAAGAAAGAGGTTTTTACACAAAATTTTTTACAGTCTTCTATATTGATATAAATCTATATTGATATAAATCCAGTTTGAGTACATTTTCCCTTCTGACCGCCTACTTAAATTTTACACTGCCCATAAAAGAGAAAAGCTGCGGTTTCCCACAGCTTTTCTCTTTTATATTTTATTTCACATATTTTTCGTATACATATCCAAATCCGCCTTTATATTGTACCATATACCACCCATTTTCTTCTTTGACTACTTTTAATTCTGTTCCGTATGGTACTGCACCTATTTTTCTCGCCATTACCGAACTTCCTACTCTTACATTTAATCCGCTCCTAGAAGTCACTTTTACAGTTTTCAAAACAACTACATTTGATGGATCGGGAGTCGTAGCAACGTATTTTCCGTAAATATATCCTGTCTTTCCATTGTAGTCAATCTTGTACCAGCCGTTGACTTCTTCAAGCAATGTCACAACTTTTCCAGCAGGAAGTACTCCTATAATTTTGCTTGCTGTACTTGCATCTGCTCTTACATTAAGTGCAGATGCAGTTACAAGGCCATAATTGTATACAGGTTGTGGTTGCAGAGTTGGAGCAGGTTCTGGTTGTAGTGTTGGTGGTATAGAACCTCCTATCGGATTACCAGATGCATCGACCCGAATTAGCTGTACATCATCAAGAAATCCCCAATTACCACTGTTTCCATCAATTGTTAAACCTATCGTAATCTGCCCATTTGTAACCTCAATTAATGGAATAACAGGATGCTGCCAAACAAGCCATCCAGAATTATGAATATCAGCAGTTAATCGAGGCCCACCATACTCATCTGCAAACAGCTGTAAGCTGTTTTCCCCTCCACCCCCGTGAACATACGCACTTAATTGATAATAACCATTTTCTAATCCAGTTATTGTCTGCGATATTGTAACTCTAAATACACTATCACTCCAGTAATTTAATGAATAGTCTCCTGAGTGTGCATTAGTGGGATCCTTTGCAATTTTTACAGCAGACGTATCTCCTGCTATATTCCAGTGTGCTAATGAACCATCTTCAAATCCTGGATTTTGTACATAGTTTATTATATTCGTTATCGTAATATTAGCAACAGCCTTAAGAGTAACGCCAGGCACTATACCTGTAATAGTAAAACTCCCAGGATATGCATATTTATTAGAATCAACATTTTCCCATGTTACAGAAGCTGTTCTAACCGATCCATCATCATAAACCAGATTCACTGTAGCTGGAAGCTTTGGTGCTTGACCGACTGTTGTCAATACGTTTATAGGCTCTATTGATAATACTTTTGGAACTACAATGTCTTGAGTACCTGACACAAGATTAAAAACATCTAACGAATGGAGTGCATTGCCCTGAAAATCAAACATAGCCTGGTTTTCCCAAGCATTACCTTCGCCAGTCTTCCATCCTGCGCCAGCAACTGGAATCCAATCTGGTTCCCAATAAAAGACACCAAGCCCTTTATTATCGGGAACCTGTGAAACAGCCTCCATTATATTCCTTATTGCAGTAGCTTGACCTTGTACAGAAGCCTTATAACCACCTAAAGCCTCTTCTTTTGTACCAAAAATATTTTCAGTTTTATCACCATTATCCAACGTAAAGGCATACGCAGTTTCAGCAACAACGACATACTTATTATAACGCTGGCTTATATCATTCATATTATTTTTTAATTCTTCAAGTGTACCATGCCAATATGGATAATATGAAAGTCCTATTACATCAAAATCCGTAACTCCCTGTTTGTATATCAAATTGTCAAAAAATGAGCGATAAAGCGCATTATTCCCACCATTTGACAAATGAATCATAATCTTTACTCTTTTTTCCGGATCATTATTGTTAGGATCATTGTCCCTTACAGCTTTAATTCCTTGCTTTAATAAAGCAGCAAATCCAGAGTAATCACCACCTGAAATCTTACCATCAGGCCACAAAAATCCATTATCAACCTCATTCCCTAATTGAACCATGTCTGGCATTACACCATTATCTTTAAGTTTATTTATAACCATAGCTGTAAAATCATATACAGCTTGCTGAAGTTCTTCTCCACTTAGATTTGCCCAAGCAGCTGGCTTGTTCTGTTTTCCTGGATCAGCCCAAAAATCGCTATAATGAAAATCGAGAAGAAACTTTAATCCTAAAGCTTTTGCTCTTTTTGCTAGGTATATTGTTGTCTCTAGATCGTTATTTCCTCCTCCCAAAGGATTTCCATCAGCGTCTTTAGGATTGTTCCAAAGCCTTAGTCGAATCCAGTTAACGCCATGGTCTTTCAGAATTTGAAGGCAATCTTTCTCAATTCCATTATCATAAAATTTGCCTCCACTTTGTTCTATCTGTGCTAACATTGATACATCAGCACCTTTTATAAAATCAGGGCGAAGTCCTCTGATTGGATTTACATAAAAACTTGAAGCTGTTTCTGATATGTTTGCATTTGCAACAGTTAAGTTCAAAAATATCATTGCAAATACAGTAACAAATGCAATAATACTTTTTTTGCTCATCATTATTCACTCCCTCATATATCAATATTTCACAATTGACTCAATTAAGCTTTTAAAATCTTATTTTTTCGCTAAATTTGAGCTGTTTTAATGTTGGTTCTAAACTTTTTAAAACAACACAACACCTCCCTACAGCAACTTTTGATTTAAAGTTGCCTTCTCTCAGCATATTTTAAGTTTTTTTAACACTGCCATCGACTACCCCTATCGTGTCTCTCAGGGTCTTGCCCTTATAGAGGAATAATGCAGCTTCCCCAACCTATTTGCTTTAAATCGATTTGCTGCCTTTTAGGCTATTAATTCCTTTATCTTCTTCATGCAATATTCTCCAAGAATTTTTTTGTGTCATTTTTCTTTTTTCTTGGCAAATGTAAACATAACCCTTTATGAAATTTACTGAAATCGCAATTAATGCTTGTTTCATCTCTAAAAGATTTCACGCCTTTTTAAAAAGTAGTTGTAAAGTGCTTTGAATTCTTTGTTTTTGGCTACTAATGTTAGGCTTGCTTTGTATAGGAGACTCCTTAATTCAGGACACCCTCTTTTGGAAATCTTGGTCTCTCCTCTGTGTTTTCCTGAAGGATTATGCTGGGAAATGGACAGTGCCTCAACACCCATAATGCTGTTTTCCCCACAAACTCTTGAATACTTCTTCAAATTCAGGTTATCTTTTATTTTCAACTATATTTCTCTATTACCTATAGAAATAAATAATCTATGTCTTTTAAATTCAATTCAATTTTTGACTCATCGCAAACGTATGGCGATTTTGCTTTTAAAGTTATTTTCCCAGTTTTTCTTCTGGATTTTACATAAACTGCTCCTCTGCCAGCCTCTAATGTCAACGGATTTTCTCCAATCAGTTTTCCTTCACCTTCTATTTCAAATGATACAGGTATATTAGCATATGGAAGAATAGATCCGTTTTCATCTACAACACTTATAACAACCCGTGTACAATCAGCGCCATCTGCCATAATCTCATTATCATCACAAGAAAGAATTAATTTATGTGGTTTCCCATATGGCCTTAATGTATGTCTTGCTACTTCCTTACCGTCTATCAAACCTACCGCAGTAATAGAAGCATTATTAACTCTTACCTCCATATAGTTGATTCCGCATTCCTTTATTGAAAATTCAAAAGGCGGATGTGGTAAACTAGGAAAGTCAACTCTATTGGGCATTTGTCTTTTCACAAATTTATCATTTATATAAAGTTCTACTTCTTCGCAATTGCTAAATACAAGCAATTTATCGCCGTTCTCTTCCTCAAATGATGGTATTAAGTACGAAGCTATAAACACATAGGGTCCATATAAGTGCGGGTCGGCTTGACTCCTGTAAAAATGAGCTGCAAATTTTGGAAGTCTAAATATATCACAGACTCCATGATAGCATATATTGTCTCCTGAACCAAAAGCACTTGTGGTATTATAATCAAATGCACACCAGCCTGATGCACCAGCCATGTTTGGTATCCCATATTGTTTGTCTTGAATAAGAGCATGCAACCTTGCATGAGTAATAAGTCGATTAAGGTTATCATAAGATTTTGTCGGATACATGTGACCCATATATTCTGTTACCATATACTTTTTGTGATTTGGAAGTTGTATTTTGCCTTCTAAATTGTATACAAAGTCGTTATATGTAAATACATCCTCTAGCTTTTCACTATCTCTTAAATATCTAACACCACCTGTTGGTCTACTTCTGTCTAATTTATGAGCTATTTCATTCATTTCTTTATAAAAATCGTGGTCATCTAAAGACTCATTTATTCGCACACCCCACATAAATACACAAGGATGATTTCTATCTCTTAAAATCATCTCTTTTAAATTCTCTTTTGCAATGTTCTTCCAATTTTCGTCGCCTATATGCTGCCATCCAGGTATCTCTTCAAAAACTAGCAAGCCTATCTCATCACATCTATCCAAAAATGAAACAGCCTGCGGATAATGGGACGTCCTAACATAATTTAATCCCAATTCATACTTTAGTATATCTGCATCTTTTCTTTGAACCCTATCCGGCATAGCACCACCAACATAAGGAAAAGTCTGATGTCTGTTTAATCCTCTTAATTTTAAAGCTTCACCATTAATATAAAACTTACCGTCATCTCCAAAATGCACAGTCCTTATTCCTGTTCTAAAAGTATAATTATCTAAAATTTCATTCTCTGCAATAAGTTTTACAGACACATTATATAAATACGGATGATCTGGATGCCAAGTTAATGGATGCTCCATCTTTATTTGCTGTACAATCTCCTTTTGCATGTCTTTAACATCTGTAACGGCTGATGCACATACAATTCCTTCTTTATCTATAATCTCTATTAACAGTTTCCCATTGTTTATTCCTTCACCGTCCAGGGTTGTAGTAATTGAAATTTCAGCAACAGAATCTTGCAATTTATCAACGACAAAATATACATCTTTTATATGGGTATCATTTAAAATTTTCAGCCATACATTTCTGTATATTCCACCAAACAACATGTAATCTACAAGAAACCCTTCTGGAGGAATATCTTTATGTTCTCTTGAATCCACTTGTACAGCAATCAAATTTTCAAAATCGCTATATTTGACATATTCTGTAATGTCAAATTCAAAAGGGGTATATCCTCCTTTATGTTCTCCTACGAATTCGCCATTTACATAAACCTTCGCAACAGTCATAATACCTTCAAAATGAATGTAAACCTTTTTCCCTTTGTATCTCTCATCTACTTTAAAATGTTTTCTGTACCATGAAACAAACCTATAGTCTTCCTCTTTAAAATAGTGGTGAGGAAATGTTTTGTTTGCATGAGGAAGACTAACAACTTCAAAATTGCTCTCATCAAAATCAAATTTATATGCATCATTTAAGTCTTCAGGAATATATAGCCAATCTACATTAAAATTCAATACCTCTCTACCCATTCTTAATACTCTCCTCCTTAAAATGCATCATAATGCTCTGAAAGTCCCCTTTAAGTTCTGGAATTACTATCCCTGCATACATAAGTTCATCACCACTATATGCACTACCATCATCTTCTAAAACATAATTAAAATCTGGATTTATTCCTTTTAGACGAAGTCTTTTAATAGGTTCATTTGCTCCTCCCAAAACTCTAAAATAATAGAGCAAAAATTCTCTTTTATCCTCAGAAACAATCAACCAAGCAGTTTCATTCCCTTCAAAGTGACTTAACAATCGATAAAAATCTCCAAATTGCACCAGTTTCCTAATCTCTTTATACTTTTCAACATATTTCTTTATTTCCTCTTTTTCTTCACTGCTCAATTTTGTCAAATCAAGTTCAAAGCCAAAATTAGCTGACATTGCTACATGTGCACGTATTTTTAGCGGTGTAACCCTATGAACTTGGTGATTTGGTACAGCAGATATATGACTTCCCATTGAAATAAGAGGATAAACTATACTTGTACCATACTGTATTTTAAGTCTTTCTACAGCATCTGTATCATCACTGGTCCAAGTCTGGGGCATGTAATAAAGCATTCCAGGGTCAAAACGACCGCCACCACCAGCACAACTTTCAAACAAAACATCAGGAAATCTTGTCGTTATTTCTTCTAATATTCTGTAAAGTCCAAGAATATATCTGTGAGCAGTTTCTCTTTGTCTTTCAGGAGGCAAAAGTGCAGAGCCTATCTCTGTCATATTTCTATTCATATCCCATTTTACATAACTTACGTTGGCGCTTTCCAAAATATCTGACACTACTTTTATAATATAATCTTGTACATCTTTGCGCGACAAGTCTAACACAAGTTGATTTCTGCTTTCACTTCTCGGCCTATTAGGTACATGTATACACCAATTGGGATGCTCTCTATAGAGGTTACTATCAGGAGACACCATTTCTGGTTCCATCCATAATCCAAATTTTAAACCTAAAGAATTTATCCCTTTTGCAAGGCCATCCAAACCACTTGGAATCTTTTCTTTATTTAGAAACCAATCTCCCAGTGAAGAATTGTCAGAATTTCTCTTTCCAAACCATCCATCATCAAGAACAAAAAGTTCAATTCCCAATTCCTTTGCTTCTTTAGCAAGTTCTTTAAGTTTTTCTTCGGTAAAATCAAAATAAGTGGCTTCCCAGTTGTTTATAAGAATTGGTCTTTCTTTGTCCTTAAATTTACTTCTCATAAGTCTATTTCTGTACAGTTTGTGATAGGTATTTGACATTTTATTTAAGCCGCTATCCGAATAAACCATAACAACTTCTGGTGTTTGAAATGTTTCACCTGGCTTTAGAAGCCATGAAAAATCAAATGGATTGATTCCCACAGAAACTCTTGCCATATTATATTGATCTACTTCTACTTGTGCCAAGAAATTGCCACTGTAAACAAGGCTAAATCCATACACATCTCCATGCCATTCATCAGCATCTTTCCTTAAAAGGGCTATAAAAGGATTTTGCTGATGGCTGCTTGCACCTCTTCTACTTTCAATAGACTGGACTCCTGGTACAAGCGGTCTTCTTATAACATGTCTTTCTCTCGCCCAAGCTCCTGACAATTGAAGCATGTCAAAATTACTATCATTAAAATCAACATTCATAGACAAAGCTCTTAACAATTTTATGTCTTCTTTTCCCATGTTTTCAAATCTCACTGACCTTGTTATAACATCATAATCCCTAAATGCTGTATAAATTAAAGTTACCTTTAAATTAGCTACTTTATCATACAATTCTAACTCAAGAGTATCAGCTTCATCTTCATTTTCAACATAAGTAGCCGGAAGCCTTTCTAATTTAGGCTTACCTTTATAGATTTTGTGAGATAAGTACCTTAGATCAGAAACAGTAGAACCGTTTTCAAGCTGAATTTGATATGCAGGACTCCTAAAATCAGTATTACCATATGCAGGGTATTCTTGTGGCAAAAAATCTAGCATTAACTGATTCCCAAAGTTAATAATATCATTACCTATACTTATATGGGGTAATTTTAATAAATGGTATATATTAGGAGTCTTTATTATTTTGCCAAAATATGCATGTAAAACAGCGCCATTTTTTAAAACATAAATTACATAATTTGTATCTTTGGCAGTTAGGTAAAAAGTTTTTGTTTTATCATTAAAATAAATAGACATAGTAAGTCCTCCTATAATATTGCCTAAAAGTTTAACTCTATTATTTTTTATACATTACAAGTTAATGAAGAATACTTTAAATTTCATAATAAATTTACTGTTTAACAGCTCCAGTCATACCTTGTACAAAGTATTTTTGTAGTGCAAAAAACATAATGATTGTAGGTAAAGTAGCTATTACAATTGTTGTCATAATAACTCCATATTCAGGGAAATATGCAGATGCTAAATTCGAAATTAAAAGTGTAATTGTTTTTTGGTTATCGGTTTGCAATACAACAAGCGGCCACAAATACGAATTCCAACTTGTTGTGAAAGAGAAAATTGCTGCTGCTGCATATGTGGATTTCATCGATGGAACTACAATAGAGAAAAACGTCCTCAATTCTCCTGCTCCATCAACTCGTGCTGCTTCTATAATTTCTTTAGGAAAAGATTTAAAACTTTGTCTAAAGAAAAATATTATAAATATCGATGCAATACTTGGGAGAATTACTCCTGCATGAGTATTTAAAAGTTTGAGTTCTACAATTAATCTAAATAAAGGGATCATAAGCGCTGCAAAAGGCACCATCATTGATAAAAGTATCACACCATAAATTCTTTCACGAGTTTTTGATCTATACATCTCAAAGCCATATGCCGCCATAGACGCCACTATCAAAGTTCCCATTACTGTTAACATAGAAATTTTTATGGAATTAAATAGTATTCTACTTAAATTGTATGATGTGTTAAGAGTCATGAAATTATTAACTAATTGATTACCAAAAGTCATTTTCCCCTTTATCACATCTACTGCACTATTAGTCATCCCAACTATCATCCAATAAAAAGGAAAAACTGAAATAACAAATATAGCAATCAAAAAAGTATAAACTAAGACTCTGGACAAAATTTTCTTAAAATTCAATCTTTTTCACCTGCCACTCTAAATTGAATAATAGTTAATATTGCTGCAAAGAATACTATAACATAAGAGACTGCAGCAGCATATCCAAAATTAGGCATATATTTAAATGCCAGATTATAAATATACACAGATAACGTAAGTAAAGAATTTCCTGGCCCTATACTAGAAGCAGTTACACCACCACTTGAAAGATTCATAGGTTCATCAAACAATTGTAAAGTTCCTATTGTAGACATAATAGTTGTAAAAATGATAATGGGTTTAAGCATTGGAAGAGTTATATAAAAGAATTGTTGTATTTTATTTGTTCCATCTATTTCTGCCGATTCATATAAATCATATGGAATATTTTGCAATCCAGATAAATAAAATACCATATTATATCCAGTCCATCGCCAAGTCATTGCTATAATAAGTGTAACCTTTGCCCAAAAAGGATCTAATAACCATGGAATGGGTTTCTGTATTATATGAAAATTCATGAGAGTTGTATTTATAAATCCATCTAAGCTAAACATCATTTTAAATAAAACTGCATATGCCACAAGTGAAGTGACTGCTGGTAAAAATATACCTGTTCTAAAAATGCCTCGAAATTTAATACTCTTGTCATTAAGAATAGCCGCAAGCACTAATGCCAAAAAAAGCATTATTGGTACTTGTATTACTAAAAAGGTAAAAGTATTCTTTAAAGCTATCAAAAACATTTGGTCATTAAAAAGTCTTATATAATTATTTAATCCAACAAATTTTTGTACAATACCTTTAGAAGACATAGTTGAAAGATATAAAGAATAAATTATTGGATAAAATAGAAAAGTTATAAGCAATATTAATGCGAAAAATGTAAAGCCCCATCCATATCTGTTTAAAATTCTTTCATAACTAACATTTTTGCTTTTTAACGAAGTTTGTGCTTCATTTCCAACCATAAATTATTTCACCCCTTATTTAATCCGAGGAATAGCAATTAAAGCTAATTGCTATTCCTCATTCCATTTTTAAATCTAGGTAATTATTTATTGGTTAATCTGATTTTTCAATTGTTCTTCTGCCTTTTTCAAAGCATCATCCACAGATATTTTTCCTGAATATACATTCGGCATTATACCCATGATTGCTGAATCTGCTTCATATGTGTATACACCATAATTTACTGGAGGAATTTTTTTCATATATTCCGATAAATCTGAATATATTTTTTGATTACCGAAAAATGGATCAGGTGCAGAGTAAGCATTTCCTGTCTGAGCAGGCAAATAAGTAGCAAATGCTCCTCGTTCTACAAGTATTTTTTGGTAAAAATCGTTATTTCCTGCATATATTTCTTTAAGAAAATCTATTGCGACATCTTTATTTTTAGAACTATTAATCACATACCAGCTTGAACCTCCAAGATTTGAAGCATTAACTGAGCTACTAATGTTTAAACGTGGCACGGGAGCAAGTCCCCATTTTCCACTTTGGCTTGATTCCGCTTTAATTGAGCCAATAATCCAAACGCCCGTAACAACTGCAGCTGTATCTCCTTTGTTAAACGCAGCAACCCATTCATTCCATCCACTTACCTTTTTTACTATACCCGAATCTAGTAACTTTTTGTAGGTTATTACTGCTTCTTTTAATGCAGGATTATTTGTAAAATTAGGTTTCCCATCTTTGTCAAAATACCATTCTCCAGCAGACTGAAGCATTATTCTCATTAACCCACCATCGGCAGGATCAAAACCAAGCATATATTTTCCTGTTTTCTCTTTCACTTTTTTGCCTATTTCTATAAATTGATCCCATGTTATATTATTTAAATCTTCCGCCTTATATCCTGCTTGCTCTAATATATCTCTTCTGTAGAAAAATCCAGCTACTCCTGAATCAAATGGAACACCGTAAATTTTCCCATTAAGAGTCATGAGTTCAACTTTATATTTTGCAAATTTGCTATAATCAATTTTATCTGTTAAATCCGCAAATGCGCCTGGATATGCTTGCAGGTATTTCTGTGCATTATAATCTTCTATTAACACTATATCAGGCAAACCTTCTTTAACCCCTGAAGCAAGTACTGTATTTAATTTTTGTTCCAAATCGCCTTTTGCCATTTCTACAACATCAATTTGCACATCAGGATGTTCTTTAGTGTAAATTGCTTTTGCATCATTCATTATAGCAATATTAAAATTAGGATCCCAAGCCCATACTGTAATTTTTTTTGTGCCAGATGTTGACGAGGTATTTTGTTGTGGACTATTATTTGAGGAAGAAGAATTGCTAGTGTTTCCACATCCTGTTAGTAATAATGAAAGCACAAAAACGATTGAAATAATATAAGCAATCAATTTTCTCATAAATCAAATTTCCCCTTTCAATTAAATTTTTTAAAGTAAAATTTTTTGTTTAACAAGTTCCTTGGTAATATCACTCTCCTTTCTTTATAAAATATTTTGAGATTACCTAAAGTATAAATTCTTAAAGATATCTGTTAACGTTATCGAATTTTATAGAAAAGATATTTATTAAAAAATTTAATTAATAATATTTTAAGAAAATTTTATACTCTTTTCTGGTGTTTGTATTACTTAAAAACTTTATAAAATATTTTTCTTTAATATTCGGATTTGGTTTATTTCTAAATTTGTTAAAACGTTTATTTTAGTTTCAAAACACTTATTTTTTTACTAATTTAACTAATTTAGTAATTATAATCTCGTAACTTTATTTTTTATTTTAACTAACTCCTATATTATATATTCGACATGAATTCAAAAATTCCTTCTTCGAAAGCGTAATTTATTAAAAATTTTTATAAACTTTTTGCAACCAAAAATTTACTTCCTGCAATACTTTTCTACAACCTCATCAAATGCACCTTCATCTATATCTTTTACATTTACATTATTGTAAAGCTCCCATTCTTCAACATGCTCAACAGTTTCACCGGGTTGTAATTTTGTAAATGGACTTAATGTTTCTATTTCAAGCATCCAATCGTTTGTATATGTTTCAAAAGATACGCCAAAGTCAGGATATGTTGTGTCGTGCTGTGGATAATACCTTTTTACAAAAAGATGTCCTCCTCTTGCGTAAGCAGCCCAACCTTCTTGATTGTTAATTCCTAACTTAAAGGGAGCTGTGTTATTAGGATCTTGTTTCAGTGCAATATATTTTTCTCCCCAATACACCCTTTTATCATTCATTTTAGAATAAGGCCAGAGTACAATTTGCCTATTTGGAAGTAAATCTGTGTCTTTATTTGGTTGAGGAATTATTTCTATACCTTCTGTGTTTAATACTGTTATTGTCCATGCTGAAAGCTCAATAGGCCATGCTCCAAGATTAGTTATCCTGTGTATAAGCCTTACTCTACTCTCATCAGGACTTAAGATTATATCGATTTGCTTTTGTGTATTAACCCATTTTTCTGGCTTTTGAATAAGTCTCACACCGTTTTCTATTTCATGCCAATCAACTTCATCGTTGTCTGGTACATATGTCCTCTTTCTGTCTTCAGGGCTATGCCACAGTCTATGGCCGCCATAATATCTGTATTCGTCACCTCCTTTTAAGCCAATAGTTTTAGGGTCCAAATTAAATTCGTTTACATCATTTTCAAATCCAAACCTTACAATTCTTGGGCCTATATCAGTTGTAGCCACAACATCAATAATGCCATTGGACAGTTTTATACTATTTTCCCACCCTAAAAAGTTTATTTTGTCAATTTTTATTGCCATACTATTCTCATTCCTTTCTGCATAATTTTTTATTTTTTTCATTACCTCAGTAGGTAAGATTCTTCGCTGCGCTCAGAATGACAGAGAGGGGTTACAATACTTCATCCATGACCATATTGGCAGCGCCGATGAGTGTAGCATCATCACCTAATTCAGCAAAAGCTATTCTGCAGGAAGAAAATGAATTCTCAAAAGTGCGCTTTTTAGCAGTTTCTATAATGATATCTTCAATAAGCTCACGTGCCTGCACAATCCCTCCCCCTATCAAAATGAGCTCTGGGTTAAAGGTATTTATTGTATTGGCTATACCTATTCCTAAATATCTTCCTATAGTTTTTAAAGCATTGACTGCTAATTTATCGTTTAGTTTTGCTGCCTCGTATATCATCTCAGGAGTAACACTGTCTAACATCCCTTCTGCCATTTGATACACAATAGAATCCATACCCTCTTTAATAGATTTAACAACTAAATTCACTAAGGCTTTTTCTGAAGCCAACGCTTCAAAGCAACCGTAATTGCCGCAACTACATTGTGGCCCTGCTACATCAATAGTTGTATGCCCTATTTCACCCGCACCGTCACTGGCTCCAGTATATATCCTGCCATTTATAAGTATTGCTGAACCTATCCCATAGCCAACCTTTAAAAATATCATATTTTCAACATCTTTTGCTTTGCCCATATGAAATTCTCCTAAAGCCATAGCTCGCACGTCATTTATAACATAGGTAGGTACACCAAATTTTTCTTCTACAATTGATTTTAAAGGCACATTTCTCCACCCAATATTAGGTGCAAATACAGATATACCTTCTTTCATTTTTACAGGTCCTCTAACCACAATTCCTATCCCCGATACATTTTGTGGAGATTCTTTTATTGCTTTATTAAGAACAGATGTCAACAACTCTAAAACTTCTTCTTGCTTTAAACCTCTAATAGAATTCTTCTCTTTCTTTTTTGTTTTAAGTTCTGCATCAAGAGTATATTGATGTAAGTTGTAGGTGCTTATATGAATGACAATAATACTCATAAAATCAGGATTTAATTTGATAAGTACAGGAGGCCTTCCACCATTTGATTCGCCAACTTTGTATTCCATTACAATATTTTCCGCAATGAGTTTATTTACAATATTAGTCACCGTCGGCGGCGTTAAATTTGTCTCTTTGGCAATATCCGCTCTTGAAATAGGTCCCATTTTTCTTATGATATTTAATATAACTGATTCGTTCATTCCTTTTAACAATTTGTAGCTGACTGGTATTAAGTTTTCCATTTATACCCCTTCCTTTACCCTCTCTTAAAGCCATTTGGATGATTTTTGTGCCACATCCAAGCACTTTCAATTATTTCTTTTAAAGATGAATGTTTTGGCACCCAACCTAACTCTTCTATTGCCTTTTTGGAAGATGCCACAAGTACTGCAGGGTCTCCCGGACGGCGCCCAGCAACTTCTGCTGGAATAGGATGCCCTGTCACTTTTCTTGCAACTTCTATCACTTCCTTTACACTAAAACCTTCTCCATTTCCCAGGTTATAAATTGCGCTATTATTGTCTTTTCTCAACTTATCCAACGCAAGTATATGTGCATCAGCTAAGTCCATCACGTGAATATAATCTCTTATACATGTCCCATCTTTAGTAGGATAATCATCACCATAAATCATTATCTTTTCTCTTTTGCCAAGTGCAACCTGAAGTATAATCGGTATAAGGTGCGTCTCAGGCGAATGGTCCTCTCCAATCTCGCCTGTTTCAATAGCCCCTGCAACGTTAAAATATCGCAAAGCGACGTATTTGATTCCATAAGCATTGTCTGCCCATTTTAACATCTTTTCAACGGCAAGCTTTGTCTCACCATAAGGGCTTGTGGGATTAGTTGTATCTTCCTCTTCTATTGGAATTCTCTCTGGTTCTCCATATGTTGCAGCTGTTGAAGAAAACACGATTTTGTTGACATTGTGTTTCTTCATCGCTTTTAAAAGGCTCAATGTCCCGCATACGTTGTTTTCATAATATTTAAATGGCTCCTCTACACTTTCTCCCACAAGTGAAAAAGCTGCAAAATCAATTACCGCTTCAATTTCATTTTCTATAAATACCTTGTCTAAAAAAGCTTCATCCCTTAAATCACCTATATACAGTTTTCCTCCCAAAACAGATTCCTTATGCCCTGTGATGAGGTTATCTACAACGACAACTTCTTCATTTCTCCTTAAAAGTGCTGCAACTGTGTGGCTTCCAATATAACCTGCACCACCGCATACTAAAACCGCCATATTTTTACCTCCTTCAGTATTTAATTTCTCCTGCTCCTTCACCTATTCCCGTTATATAGACTGTTGGCCTGTAGCCTATTTTTTGAGTGTAATTGTGAGTAACCACTTCTATAAATTCCTCTACTACATCTTCTTTTACAATGCTTACAGTGCAGCCACCAAAGCCTGCTCCAGTCATACGGGAACCTATTACTCCCTTTAATTTTAACGCTTCTTCTACCAAAGTGTCCAGTTCTTTCCCTGTAACTTCGTAATCATCTCTCAAAGAATTATGAGATTCAATCATTAATTCTCCAAATTTGATTAAGTCTTTATCATTAAGTGCTTTTACTGCATCTAAAACTCTTTTATTTTCAGTTATAACATGCTTTGCCCTTTTTCTAAGCACTTCGTCAGGTATCAAATCTTTGTATTCTTCAAATTGTTCAATTGTAATTTCAGATAGATTTTTTACAGGCAAAGCCTTTTGAAGATATGAAAGGGCCTTTTCACATTCACTTCTTCTTTCATTGTATTTTGAATCCAAGAGCCCTCTCCTTTTATTTGTATTTGTTATCAAAATTTTATAACCTTCTAACTTCAAAGGCACGTATGAATACTCTAATGTATCGCTTTTTAATAAAATAGCATGGTCTTTTTTACCCATTCCAACAGCAAATTGGTCCATTATGCCACAATTTACCCCAACAAAAGTATTTTCTGCTTTTTGACACAATTTCACCAATTTTATTCTGTCAATATTTAAATTGAAAACTTCATTCACTGCAACAGCAGTAACCAGCTCTATTGAAGCAGATGAGGAAAGTCCAGCACCATTTGGAATGTTGCCTTCAAACACAATTTCAAATCCAGAAAAGTCATACCCCTCATCCTGTAGCACTTTTAAAACCCCTTTCGGGTAGTTGGCCCAATCATGGCTTTTATCAAAATTGAGTGCATCAAGGTCTACTTCCACCTTTAAATCGAAATTTAAAGAAGCCATGAAAACTTTTTTGTCATTTCTTTTTCTAATCGCAGCATATGTTCCAAAGTCAAGGGCACAAGGAAATACATAGCCTCCATTGTAATCTGTATGCTCTCCAATAAGATTCACTCGTCCCGGAGAATAGAAAAGCCTTATTTCAGCATCATTTTTACCGTAGAATTTTTCAAGTGCTTCAATTACAGCCGTTTTCATTTAAGGTCTCCTTTCATATCTATTTTTTCAAAGCCTACTGTTTTCATAAATCTTTCAAAGGCTTTTTTCCCTTTTTCATCTCTTTTAAAAACTCCTGCATCTAAAAGAACCTTCAAAAATTTATTTCCAACCTCCTGTTTTATATAGCTTTCGGCTTCTTCCCTAGTGCAATTAGTACCATATTTTAGAAGCAATTCTTCAATCCATGGAATATGTTTGTATAAAGGACTGCCTTCACCATACAAGTCTGGATTAAATTTTTCTTCCCCTATTAAAAACTTAATAATTTCCTCCAGCTCAAATTTCAGCCTTCCTGGTAAAACTGCCAGCCCCATAACTTCTATAAGTCCAATATTTTCCTTTTTTATATGGTGAAGTTCCTCATGAGGATGGAAAATTCCATAGGGGTATTCATCTGTTGTCCTGTTATTCCGAAGGACAAGGTCAATTTCAAATTCCCCCTCTTTATTAATCCTCGCAATTGGTGTAATCGTATTGTGAGGAATGAATTCCCCATTCTTTTTAGTATATGCCAATATGTCACATGATTCATCACTATAGCCCTTCCAGGTATTCAATATATGTGAAGAAAGCGCTATTAGTTTATCCCTGTCTTTGCTTGAAAGGCGAATTGTAGACATAGGCCATTTGACTATTCCTGCTTTAATGTTAGGATATTGAGGATGTATAAAGTATTCTTCTATAGGAGCCTCTTCCATTGGAAAAACGTGCCTTCCCCCTTGAAAATGTTCATGGGATAAAATCGAGCCTCCCACAATTGGCAAATCCGCATTGGAGCCCATAAAATAATGGGGAAATTGTTCAATAAAGTCAAAAAGCCTCACAAAAGTTTTTTCTGATATTTTCATAGGAATATGTTTTTCATGGAGCAAAATGCAGTGCTCATTGTAATATACATAAGGTGAATACTGGAAATACCATTGCTCTCCCGCAACTTTTACCGGGATTATTCTTAAGTTTTGCCTTGCTGGATGATTTAAATTCCCGGCAAAACCCACATTTTCAATGCACAAAAGGCACTTTGGATACCCTGACTGAGGAATTTTCTTCGCCGCCTCAATTTCTTTTGGGTCTTTTTCTGGCTTAGAAAGGTTTATAGTGATTTCTAAAGAACCGTATTCTGTGGGAGTACGCCAATACAAATTTTGTGAAGTTCTATCCATCCTGATGTAATTGGAAGCTTTGCAGAGTTCGTAAAAATACTCTGTGGCTTTTTTAATCCCCTTTTCAGAGGCAATGGTATTAAACTTTTTTACAACTTCTGATTCTCTTGGCATTAAAAGCCCCATAATTCTTGCATCCATTAAATCTCTATAGGTAATAGTATTCTCAATAAGGCCTCTCTGCATCGCATAGTCCAATAATTTGTTTAAAATAGGAGAAGGGCTTTCTAATTCCTCCTCAGGAATCTCACCTTCATAAGGTTTTTCTATTTTAAATAAATCCATAAGTGCATTGCGGCTTGGAATCACATCTAATTCCTCTATCAAGCCTTTTTTAAGTGCAAACTTTATAAGCCGCTCGATGTGTAATGCTACCTCTCTGGAATCCATAATATATCCTCCAGTGACTTTATTATATTTTTTAATTAAGTCTGTAATAAAAAAGAAATCCACAGTATACAATGGCTTTGTTAAAACAAGAGATTATTAAAACATGACATTCACATGCAATGAAAAACATTTAAAAGAGTTTGTTTATTATTTTAATTAACCTCTTTTTATTTTATATTCGACACATATTTAAAAATTCCTTCTAGTTTATAAAAAGTTTTTTAGATATTTTTATAAAGGTAATGAATAATTGTTAATATTGAAAAATGTGCTAAAATATATTTAGAACGTAGTAAATGGGGATGATATAATGGAAAATATAATACCTAAAAACAAAAAAATTACTTATGAAGAATTCGAAGAAATAGACTCTAAAACTGATGAAATGCTCGAATTCATAAACGGCGAAATATATTTGTTATCCGCCCCTTCAGTGGCACACCAAAGAATTTTAACGAACTTATCGACAGAATTTGGAATATATTTTAGAGATAAAAAGTGCAAACATTTTGTTGCCCCTTTAGATGTTATACTACAAAATGACCAAGAAAAGCACAAAGTACAGCCAGATATAACTGTTATTTGTGATGAAAAAGGACTCACTGAAAATAACTATACTGGAGTACCTGAACTTGTAGTGGAGATACTATCTCCTTCCACAGCATCAAAAGATTATATCATAAAAATGGATTTATATATGAGGTTTGGAATAAAAGAATACTGGATAGTATCACCAAAAAACCAAGAAATTCAGATATTTAGTTTGCAAGACGGCGTATACGGTGAACCAATTAATTTTTCAAAAGATGAGGTATTAAAATCGGTGATATTCGATGACTTAAAAATTGATTTGAAAAATATATTTTAAAAGTGCAGAGGAAATTCTCTGCGCTTCAGTTTTAAGACAAACTCCATTTTTAACTCATACAAAAAGTGGGGTCTTCGTTGTTTTTGAATAAATTTGATAAATATTGGATAAAATCTTGCAAATGCTCTTTCTATCGTTTCTTTCCCCTCTCCATTTTAAATCCCCCATTTATTAAATTAAATATGGTAAGTAAAATTAAGCATTGTATACCTAATTTTACTTACCAACGTAAATTTAAACTTGATTTACTAAATTTACAAACTCCCTAGCTCTTTCGGTTATTTTGTCAAACATGCCTTTTGCTATAAGATCTTTATCTACTAATGCTCCACCTAATGATACACCTGTTGCACCTGCTAAAATGAAATCTTTAATATTATTTTTATTAATTCCTCCCGTTACAAAAATAGGTATATGTTTAAGTGGCCCTAAAATTTCTTTTAAATATTGAGGTCCAAATACACCCGCAGGGAAAACTTTAATGAAATCTGCTCCTGCCTCATAACCTGTTAAAATTTCTGTGGGTGTTGTAGCACCGGGAATTACAGGTATACCATACCTATTGCACAATTTTATTACATCAAGTCTCATAACTGGTGTAAATATAAACTTCGCACCAGCTATAATAGCAGCCCTCGCTGTTTCTGCATCTAATACTGTTCCAGCTCCAACAAAATATTTATTTTCTTTATTTAATTCTTTAATTACATCTAAAGCACCAGGAGTTTCAACAGTTATTTCTAATGCTTCAATACCACCTTTTTTTAAGGCATCAGCTAAAGAAAACATTGTGTTTATATCGCTATTTCTAATTACAGCTGTTATTTTAAGTTGTTTAAGTTTTTCAATTATTTCCTGCTTTTTCATTTCGCATCCTCCTCTTAATTTTTATTTCTTATAAAGATATTTAGGTTCCATACCTTCTAACACACTGATAAGCCCTTCTACCGCCATAATTCCCATCCTGTCTGTAGCTTCTTTAGTAGACGCTCCACAATGAGGTGATAAAATTACATTATCTAATTCAAACAATTTGCTATTTAGTGGTGGCTCTTCTTCAAAAGCATCTAATGCTGCCCCTGCTATTTTTTTGTTTTTTAAAGCGTTATATAATGCATTCTCGTTTATAATTCCACCCCGAGAAGTATTAATTATATATGTCGTATTTTTCATAATATTAAATTCTTCTTCATCTATAAAGTGATATGTTTCATCACTTAACGGTATATGCAATGTTATAAAATCTGATTCTTCCAATAACGTTTTTTTATCAACATATTTCATGCCTATTTTATCTGCAAAATCATAATCAGGGTATTTATCATAAGCTAATATTTTCATGTCAAAACCTGTAGCTCTTTTGGCAACACCCTTTCCAATACTCCCTGTACCAACGATTCCTAAAGTTTTACCATACACCTCATAACCAACTATCTTTTCCCATTTATTGCTCCTCACTATATTATCCAACTTAATAACATTTCTGCTTAAGCACAGCATCAGAGAAAAGGCTAAATCTGCTACAGATTCTTTGTTCGCACCAGGAGTAAAAGTGATTTTTATTCCTAACTTCTCAGCTTCTTCAATATCTATATTATCCATCCCAACTCCATACTTTGTTATAACTTTTAGCTTTTTTGCGTTTTTTAATACATTACTTGTAATTTTGTCTAAACCTACAATAATACCATCTATATCTTTTATAATATTAATCAATTCAGATTCTTCATATGGTTTCCCTGATTCATTTCTTATAATTTCATAATCGTATTTTTTTAGCATTTCAAATGGAACATTACTTGTCTTGCCAAAAGATCTTGGTGTTATTAATATCTTTTTTCTCATCTCGAACCACCCATGTTATAGTTTTTTTATAATACCAAGACACATAATTTACGTTAAAAATATAACATATTTTGTTTTACTTTAATTGTAATTCCTATAAGATTGCCCTTTGTTAACCCACCACGATTTAGTCAACTTTACATTTGCTACTCACTTTACCTTACACTTCAAAATTTATATTATACTCTTTTGCCAACTCTATTACTTCTTCATACGTTTTGTCGTTTATCGGAATTCCGTTTTTCAAACGCTCTTCCATCTTTCTTAGTTCTGGTTCACCTGGAAACATAATTTCAATATTATCCTCTGACCTTGGAACAGATTTCATTTTTTCAATATAACAATTAATTTTCTCATTATATTCTTTTATTGGCATTAGATCAGTAATATTAATTGCTATAAATACTATTCCTACATCCTGACCACGATCTAATGTGTTATGAAGTGATCCTACCTCCGGTCCCCATGACGAACCTGTTAGTAAACCGGATATAATATCAATCAACATTGCTAGTCCAAATCCTTTATATCCCCCTAACGGATATAGTGTTCCTTTTAAAGCTTCTTGAGGGTCAGTTGTGGGCTTCCCATTTGCATCAAAAGCCCAATTATCTGGTATTTTGTCACCTTTAGACAATGCAACATAAATTTTTCCTTTTGCTACAGTAGAAGTTGCCATATCTAAATTTATTACTTGGCCGTTATACGGAATTGTAATACATAAAGGATTTGTCCCAACAAATTTGACTTTCCCACCCCATGGTGCCATTGATGCAGGAGCATTTGTCATACCTATAAAGATGCAGTCATTATTTGCTATCATATTTCCATAATACCCTAATGAACCACAATGGTTTGTATTCCCTATAAATGCTGCTGCAATCCCACTTTTCTTTGCTTTATTTACTAAAGGTTCCACCGCTTTATATGCAGCAACCTGTCCCATGTTATTTTTACCATCTATCAATAATAATGGTATATCTTTATCTAAATTCAAGATATCTATATCACCTGATAAATTATACAAGCCTAATTTTGCTCTTTTTACATAAATAGGTAAGTTAGATATTCCATGAGATTCTATTCCTCTTAAATCTGAATATATAAGGTTCTCCGCTATTATTTTGGCATCTGACTCTTTAAAACCCGCTTTTTTAAAAATTTCTACTTCTAGTTCTTTTAATTTTTTTGCATCTACAATCTTTGGCATTAACATCACCCTTTCTATCACTGTATCTAAACTTACATATTTATTCCAAATAGCTTTAGAGCAGCGTCTAAGTTAACTCTTTTGCTTTCTGGAAGTGTTTGAAAAAATACCTCGACATCAAAATTATTTGCCAATTCCCACAGCATCTCCGCTTCTTCCTTTTTTAAACTAACACTCGGAATCACAAATTTTTTCTCTGGACTTTTAGCAAGTCCTCCTACATTCAACTTTTTTATAGGCAAGCCTTTAGTAATAGATTCTTTCACTGTAGCAATATCTTTGTAAAGCAAAATAACTCTGTAATTCCCAAACTTATCATTATTCCATAACGAGATTGCTTCGTCCACGCCAAGTATTTTTACCGCTAAATTAGATGTCGCAGCTGACATTAAATAAATACTTTTCATATATTCATCCTTCGCAAGATTATTGTCAATTACAAAAACAGCATTACAACCAAATCCTTTTGACCATTTAGTCATAACCTGGCCATGAATTAATCTATCATCCACTCTAGCAAAAAGTATTTCTCCCATTTCTAGTTATTTTCCTCCTTTTTACTAATTTTGTATCCTAATTTTTTAATTCCATCAACACTTGATTTATAGCTTATTTCAATCAAATCTTCTGTATCATAATTGTCCCTAGATGATAACATTTCTATCAACATTGGCAAATTAACCCCTGTCAAAATTTTTACATCATATTGCTTTGAAACAGATAAAGCACTATTTGATGGGCTTCCACCAAACAGATCTACAAGAATAATTGTTTCTTTATTCGCTTTTTGGTTGTCTTTAACAATTTTTTCGACGTCCATCCGTAATGATTCAACATCATCCCCTAAATTAAGTCCAAGTGCAACTACATCTTTTTGGTCTCCCATAATCAATTCAGCGCTCTTTAATAACTCTTTACCAAAATTTCCGTGCGTAATAATCAAAATAGCCTTCTCTTTCATTGTTCCCCCTCTTTCTATTTTTAATGGCGTTAAATGTTAAAATGTTTCCTTCATACATAGCATATTCATTCTTTAATTAAATAGCTTGTCTTTCATTCAAGTTTTTTAGTATATATGTTTATCCCTAAACAAGGTAAGAGGGAGAAACAAGCATCCCTCCTCCCTTATAATTTCAGAGAATTACAAGTTTATCAATTTGCGATTTTATCATAGTCAACTTTTAAAATTTTATCTTTCATTATTCTACTAATGTATTACAAAATATATCAATTAAGTCTATATTTTTAACTCTTAAAAACCATTAATATTTAATATTAGAGTATACCTATTTAATATTAGAGTATACCTATAAACCCTAACACAGCAAAGATAACTATTAACCACATAAGCACTTGTATAATTTTCAATCCTTTTCTAGAGAAATATAAATAAACTGACATTACCACAAGTAAAGGTAGCATACCAGGTAATATTTTATCCAGTATCTGTTGAAGCACAAATTCTTTCCCTGAAATAGTCCACTTAAGTGGAGTACTTACATTCACATATGAAGCTGCTAAAACGCCCATCATAAAGGTACCCAAAACCGATAATCCATCTATGATGCTTCTTATGCGTTTACCACTAACTATCTCCGCTACTGCAGCTCGTCCCAAACTATACCCTGCCCTAACAAAGTAAAATCCGTAAAGATATGTTATTGTAACGAATGCAACCCACGGAATCAAAGCACCCAAAGGATTGCCTGCTTGTGCCCAAGGAAGAGCAAGAGCTATTAAAATATATTGAACAGTCCCAGAATCTATCGCATCTCCTATACCCGCAAGCGGCCCCATCAAACCAACTTTTGTATTATTAATAACTTCAGGAGTGACGGCTTCTTCTTTTCTTCCTTCAGCTATTGCTTTAGCTCTCTCTTCTTCTAAAGAAATCGTAATTCCAAGTATAGTACCTCCTCCCCAGATACATTGGGTATTAAAAAATAGGAGGTGTCTTTTATATGCTTCTTTTAAGTCTTCTGCCTTTTTATATAATTTCTTTAAAATAGGCATCATAGCCCACAAAAATGAAGGAGCTATCATTGTTTCATAATTATGAGGAATCTCATTTACATACCACCATCGAAACCAAGCCCGGTGTAAATCTTTCTTAGTAATCTTCTCTGGAAAACCATTAGCCTGGTCAGTACTTAAATCTTTACTCTTTTCGTTTGTCCCCATTTCTCATCTACCTCCTTAATCATTTTTATTCTTCGACTTGTTGCGGGCTAGCTAACATAACATACAAATAAGCTATTATTCCCCCTAAGACTGCATATGTTACAGTATTTACATTAAGAGGTTTCAAAATTACTGTCATAAAATAAGCCAGAAGGAAAAATACAACGAATTTTCTTTTCCCTATAACAGTTAATGTCAAAGCAATTCCTAACGCAGGCAACCCTCCTCCTATAACCGACAACATATGAAAAACTTTGCCAGCAGAAACTGTTTTCACTAATGCAGCTATTAAAGGTGTCCCTTTATAAAGTGCAATGAAAATTGTTGGAAAAAAGATAACTAAACTCACAATGATGGGGAGAACGACAATAGAGAAAGTTATACCTCTCTCATTTAGCTGATCTGCAAATTTATTAGCTAAACGAACGACAAAGGTATTAATAAAAAACCTAAAAGTATAAAGATAACTACCTAAAAGCCCTATAGGAACAGCTACAGCAATTGCTGCTTCTGGACTTAGCTTTGCCAAAATCGCGACCGGTACTGCTATAGCAGTTGCCACAGCCGGTTCGCTTGGCATTGTACCACCTGGAGCAATTAAACCCATGTAAATTAGTTGAATAGCAGCAGTAACAGTCATAGCAGTAGGAATATTATGCAGAACTATGCCAACTATCAAACCTGTCATCATAGGAGTAAAGCGAAGCATTAACGTAGAGTATCCAAGAGCACGTGCTTCTACTATTGCTACCCATAGAGCTATTAAAGCTGCCTGTCCAGCACTAAGAGTAATTTGTTGATCCATCTTTACATCCTCCTTCATTTTAATTATTTTTTAGGCTTTTGCAGTTCCTATTGTGAACAAAAACCCCCGCCACCTCCTTCAGTTTTAAATTATTTTTAAACTTTTGCAAATCCCCAAAATCCTTAAATTAAGGGGTTCAGTTATATACTTTCAAAGGAATTCCCCCCTCTTTTGTTAAATATTATATAAACACAACTTACAAAAAGAGGGAATACCTTATTCTGCTTTTAATCACTAATATTGCAAATATCATAGATATTTGTCTATCTTAAGCTTAGGGTCATCAGGCAAAGTCTGTAAATAAACAGGTATACCTTTTGTTAAGATATTTTTTAATATTTCTTTTTCTTCAAGTGAGACAAAAATATTTTTAACTAATATTTTCTTTCCTGGCCCTGCACTCATACCACCTATATTTATTTCTTTTAATTTAACTCCTCCTTCTATCAGAGAATACATTGTAGAAGGGCTCTTCACTAATAATATTACTTTCTCCTTATCAACAAACTTCTCTTTTAAGACATGAATCGCCCCTTTAATGCTATAAATCTCTACTTTTATACCTGGAGGAGCTGCCATTTTTATTACTTTGCTAAGAAACACATCATTGGAAACTTCATCATCAACAATAATAATTTTTTGAGCTTGGGTATGCAGTACCCAAGAAGCCATGATTTGCCCATGGATTAATCTATCATCAATTCTTGCCAAAACAATATCTACCATAACATCAGCTTCCTTCACAAACTATTTTGTGGTTAGAAATACAACTTTCGCAAATCTTTTATTCCGCAGACTCCTCTCTCAATACAATGTTCTTTTAAACTACTTAAATTATAAATTTTTCGCATTGTCAATGCTTCTATAATCATAGGCATATTAACACCCGTTATATATTCGACTTTTACATTTTCCCCTAGATCTTTACTACTAATAATAGTAGCATTTGCTGGACTCCCACCATAAAAATCTATAAATATTAAAACCCCATCACCTTCATCGAGTATTTCAATTGTTTTTAATATATTGTCTTTTAATTCCTCAATATTGTCACCTGGAAAAAGTCCTAAAGCCATTGTTCGTTCTTGCTTTCCCACAATAAGTTCTGCGCTTTTTAAAAGTTCCTTGCCCAAATTTCCATGTGTAACTACTAAAATTCCTATCATGAAATTACCCCTTTATTATGATAATTGTTGGTTCTTTAAAATCTCTATTAATTTTTTTTAGCAAATTTCATGCCAAGTATTTTGTCATATGAATGCTAATTAAAAATTCCTCAAGAAAGTCTTTGCTTAGTATATACAATAGAAAAAAAATTAGTGCTATTATTTTAAAGCATTAGCACTAATGTATGTTAAAAAACTTTATTTGTGTAGCTGTCTTTAAATATTTATCTCAATATGTGTGTCAGTTCTTAGTCAAAAGCGTGCCATAATATGTGCTGATCATTTCTACTATATACGCAATTTCTGTGTCAGGAATTAAAATTCCAAAAACTTCTTCTACTATTTCAAAATGTTTTTTTATAAGTTCAAACATAACACTTTGATTATTTTTAATAAAATTCAAATTATTATAAGGCAAACTATCACCTTTTATAATTCTTTCTACCATACATGAACAATGAAATAAGAACTTTATCAATATTTCTTCGTCCACATCAGAACCAATATCCGATAATATATTTTTTAATACATTCTCTAGAATGTTATATGCCTTATTGGGATTTAAGAAAGTTAACGTTTTATCAAGTATATTAATCAAGTTTTTCTTTAAAAAAGGTATATTATTTTCAAAATCTATTTGCGTATATTCTATTACTTTATTATTACAACTACTATATATGGCAGAACCCAAACTTATAACTTCTTGCACCAGTTCGTCAAGAGTCATATCAGGCATTAAAGCTTTTCTCGTAGCTTCAATAACAATGGGCGTGCTTACCATTTCTATCGTTTTTGTTATAATCCCCGTTCTTTCTGAAATTATATCAGAAAAAGTTGTAAGTGATCCCATATCTACCAATATAAGTACGCCTTTCCCTCTATCTATTTGCCTAACAATGTTAATAGCTTTATTTAAGGTAACTTCAACTTTTTCATTAAGAGGCATGTCCAAAGCCTTTGCATGATCTACCCCAAGAAGGGCATTTGCCACACTCGCCATTGTGCTTGCCGCATAATCTCCATGCATTATGACTAATACACCAATGCTTTCATCTCTTCTACCTATTCTTAACGCATGCAAAAACATAGCTATAAACGCTATTTCATCTTCTGGTATTTTTATATATAGCTTCTCTTCTAATTTCGCCTTTATTTCTTCTGCAGCAGTATATTCAAATTGGTAATCTTTTGCTATATTTTCTCTATCCGGATGAGATATTACTGTACCCATTTTTAATCTTTCTAAAAGTGTTGCAATATGAAGTGCAATAGTATAGGTTACTCGTTGATCAATAAGCCCTTTAAATTTATCTTTTACACTATTTAAAGCAAATTCAACAGCTTCTAGTATATTGGGACTTACAAATTTTAATACTACATCTCGATTAATAATGTTAAGTTCTGACTCACTGGGAAATAAATACTTATCAAAATATTCTTTAATTTGGTTTTCTATTTTTTTTCTAATTTCCCCAGAAGATAATCCCTCTTCATTATATTTTTTCCAATTATTTATTATTATCTCATAAAAATTATCTTCTGTTTTATAATCACCTATAAAAAGTTTATCATTAAATTCATTCATAAGTTCCGTATTATATCCATCAAATACTATATCTTTATCTTTATAATTATTAATTTCTGCTATTATTCTTTCGTTTCTTTTATTATCTCTTATTTTAAATAACCCTTCTTGAATATGACGCGAAAGTATTGAAAGTTTCACCTCAACTACTGTATTTGGAGACATCATATATTCAAGAAAGGCTCTTGCACATATAAGCCGAATATCATTCTTTAATTGACCTATATTCCCTGGACAATCGTATAATAGTAAGGCTTTTATAACTTCTTTGGATACTTTTATAGGCACTTTAATACGACGAGATTCCTCCCAAAAAAATTGATATATAAACATCAGTCGTTCTTTCAATGTTCGCATTTCCAAACTTGGAAGTTGAATTATAACAGGAACCCTTCTTAAAAAAGTATGCAATAAGACTGATTGCGGTTCTTCGGTTGTAGCTGCAATTATCCTTACCTTTGCTTTTCTTGTATTTTCTGACTCACCCATTCTTCTGTACATTCCTTTATCCATTAATGTGAAAAGCATTTCTTGACCTTCTGGAGGTAAACGATGTACTTCATCTAAAAATAAAATTCCTCCATCAGCTTCATCAACAAGACCTCTTTTTTCTTTATCTGCACCAGTAAAAGCTCCTTTTACATATCCAAACAGCTGAGACAATAATAATTGAGGGTTTTCAGCATAATCCGCACAATTGAAAACAACAAATGGAGACTTCTCATGTAATATCCCTATCTGAACTGCATACTTGTACATTGCTTCCGCAAAGGTAGTTTTACCAACACCTGTTGGTCCAACAATTAATGTATGGAGTCCATCTGGAGGATATAATATTGCAGCTTTAGCTTTTGTTATTTGGTCTTTTAAACTATCTTGAGCTCCTATAAGGTTGTCAAAACTATTTTCTAAAAACTCAAAATTGAGATTAACCTTATTTGTGGTTATATTATTTTTTGCGGTCTCTTTTTTTATACTTTTTAATACCCCCTTTTCTTTAAGCATCAAAGTAAATTCTTCTTGACTTTCTATAACTGGATTAGCAAAGCTTATATTCCACTTTTCTTGTAAGTACATTCTATCTAAGTATAAAACAGGTTTACCTTTAATTTTTAGAACTTTCCCTTCTTTTAATAAATTATTAAGTTCTCTGCTTGTATTAGCCCGATCAATTCCAATTAATTCGCCTATGTAACCAGCTTCAAATCCTAATTTGCTATTGTCAACACTTAGTGGTAATGAAGCAGTAAGTTCTCTTAATTTTCTGTAAATCTTATCTTTCCTTTTTAAAATTGACATGCTATTCGGCCCCCATTTCATCAGTCAGTTTCTAAGTTGTTGTGAAACTCTATTTCTCAAATTAATTTAGCTCAAAGCCTATAGAATTTCTCAAATTAAACAATTAACTATAGATGAGAAGATTTGATAACATAAATTTCCATAATAAATTTATATGCAATAAATTTATAAAAAAGTAGAGACAAATGCCCGTTTCCATTGTATAAATATTGCTATACATTGTTAGACATTACCATAACAATATTTATGTCGGGAGTGGAGCAAATGTCTCATAATAAGAATAGCAGAAAATTCATCAATAATCCAGTACCTTTTTAAATTAACTTCAAGAGGCAAGGTTTTCCCTGTATATTTTTTACTTGACAAATACAGAAGGCGGAATAATTTCAGACAAATTGTTTAGCTTTATTTTTCATAGGTTTTCCTACGTTTTGTGGATTTTGTATTTCTATATACAAAATTCGACAAAATCAGGGGAATTTCTTTGAAAATATATAGCAGAACCCCTTAATTTATGAGGATTTTGGGGTTCTGCCAAAACCTAAGTAAACTACTTTTAAGTATGAAAACCCTACATGTATAAGCTTCAACAAATTTTAAACGTTTCAGGCAATTTTGATAAGATCAAATCTTTTGATGGTTTAAAGCGTTCAGCTTAATTCTCAGTTATTTACTTTGTGGATTATCTTGTGTTTATCATATATATTCTACACAAATCCAAAAAATTATTCGTGTTCTTTTAGTTTTTTTATTGAATTTTTGTTGAAAGGAAAAGGGAGAGCAAAAATTCCTATTAATTCAATGTTGATTATTCTGCCTCCCATTCAGTGTGGAAAATTCCCTCTTTGTCTATTCTTCTGTAAGTGTGAGCACCGAAGAAATCTCTTTGAGCTTGGATTAGATTAGCAGGCAAGTTTTCTTCTATCATACTCAAGAAATAATCTAATGAAGAATTAAGTACAAGTGTTGGAAGGTAAAAATCTTTTGCTAAATTAGTGATATATTTTATTGAATCAATTTTATCCATTAGGAAAGATAACGCCTTTTCACTGTTAAGAAGATTTACATTTTCTTTATTTTCTTTAATAATGTCTCTTAAGAAATCTAAAATCTTTGCTCTTATGATGCAGCCACCTTTCCAAATACGCAATACTTCTGAAAGGTCAATATTATACTCAAAAACTTTTGAAGCTTCAGATATAACCCATAATCCCTGAGAAAAAGATGCAAAAACACTAAAAAGTAATGCATTTTCTAAATTCTTTATTATTTTTTCTTTATCTATATCAATTTCAGGATATATTTTTGTAACTCTTTTAGCTAATTGTACTCTTTCCTCTTTAAAGAAAGATAAACTTCTCGCTTCTACTGCAAGGTTCAAAGAGGGAGTTGGTATTCCTAAATCCAAAGAAGTTTGGGAAGTCCACTTGCCTGTGCCTTTTTGTTCTGCTTCGTCTAATATGAGGTCAACGAGGTATTTTCCTGTTTCTTTGTCTTTGTACTTCATTATTTTATAAGAAATCTCCATCAGGAAGGAGTTTAACTCCCCATTATTCCATTTTTCAAATATCTCTCCTATCTCTTCGGGAGAAAGTTTTAACACCTTTCGAAGTACATCGTAAACCTCAGCTATTGCTTGCATTATGGCATATTCTATTCCATTGTGGACCATTTTGACAAAATGTCCAGCTGAATCATTTCCAACGTATGTACAGCATGGCCCTGCTTCTGTTTGAGCTGCAATTTTTAAAAGAACATCTTTAACCATTTCATATGCATCCTGTGTTCCTCCTGGCATTAACGAAGGGCCGTGTAAAGCTCCAGCTTCACCACCTGATACTCCCATTCCCAAATAGAGTATGCCTTTTTCTTCTAGTTCTTTAATTCTCCTTGAAGTATCTTTAAAATAAGAATTTCCTCCATCAATGATTAGGTCTCCCTTGTCAAGATAAGGCAAAAGCTCCTCTATTACATCATCTACGGGTTTTCCTGCTTTAACCATGAGAATGATTTTTCTCGGTCTTTTTAAAGATTCCACAAAAGATTTGATGTCATAATAAGGCTTAATTTGTTCATCTTTTACTTTGTTTTGCATGAATTCTTGTGCTTTTTCAGGTGTTCTATTAAATACAGATACGCTATAGCCCTTTCTGGCAATGTTTAAAGCCAAATTTTGTCCCATTACTGCTAAGCCGATTAAACCTATTTCATTCATTTACTTTACCTCCTGTTTTTATAATTTGCTGTGAAGTTCAAAAAGTTCTTTGAGATTTTTAGTTAAAACTCTAAAAAATTGAAATTTCTTTTCGTGATACTCTATTTTTTTTTGGAAGGCACATAAGTATTTTCTATTTTTACCATTTCTCTTGTGGCCTCAATCAAAGTTTTGTACCTTCCCATTGCTTAATAGCCTAAAAGTGCAGAGCCTACAAGAGCAGGTTCTTCTACATTAGACACTTTAATTGGCAAACCTAAAGTAGAAGCAAAAATCTCCATCCATAGGGGCGATTTTGTACCTCCTCCTCCTCCCGCTCTAATTTCTTTTATTTTTACATTGTTATCCTTTAAAGCCTCATAAAGCATCCTTAGGGAAAATGCAACTCCTTCCATACCGGCTCTTATCATGTGGCCTTTATTGTGGGTGTTTTTCAATCCAAAAAACACTCCAGAAGCAATGGTTCCTATCGCTTTAACCTTTTCTCCAGTTATGTAGGAAAGAAAAAAGAGATTCTTGCCCTTAAGTCCAAAAGAGTCATCATACCCATCAGGGGATTTAAATTTTCGTCCACAGGTATTAGCCCAAACATGTAGGAAGAAGGCACAATTAAAGAAATTTTATCTTCAAATCCTTTTGCCGCCTCTTTAACTGCTTCTACAAAAGCACCAAAAAGGACTTCTGGATTATGCTCCGCTTTTCCTTCATTGTCTCTTTCTATAGGCGTTTCTTTTCTATATAAACTTAAAATATTTCCTTTTTCGTCCACTACACCTGCTTTTAAATTTGTAGTACTTATGTCAACAGAAAGAATTAAATTTTCCATGACTCCCCCTCCAAAACTTCTTTATTTATAACGCCATCAGGAATTTCTCCTCTTAAGACCTTTTCTACATCTGAAACAACCTTGTCCCCCATACCTCTTAAGCATTCGTAAGTGTAAGCAGATGTGTGGGGTGTGATTATAACATTGTCAAAGGCTAAAAGGGGATGATTCTCATCAATGGGTTCACCTTCTACTACGTCCAATCCTGCTCCTGCAACTTTTCCCTCTTTGAGTGCTTTTATCAAAGCTTCTGTATCTATAAGTTCTCCTCTTGCAGTGTTAACAATAAAAACATTTTTCTTCATCATAGAAAACTCTTTATGAGACAGCATGTGATAATTTTTTTCATTGAGTGAGGCATTTAATGAAATAATGTCAGAAGTTTGTAAAAGTTCTTCTAAAGAAACAGGCTGTGCTCCTCTTTTTTGTATCTCCTCTTCTGAAAGATTAGGGTCATATGCTATAACTTTTGCCCCAAAGCCATATTTTAATATTTCTGCAACTCTACTTCCAATATTCCCAATACCGATTATTCCTGCAACTTTATCTTTTATCTCATACCCCATGAAACTCGCTCTTTCCTGCCATTTGCCATCTTTTACCCTTAAAGATGCTTCTCTTACTCTCCTCATTACATCCATAAGAAGGGCAATTGCATTTTCTGCCACTGCTTCTCTTTCTACAATTCCAGCAACTTTTGTGACAAGAGTGCCTTTTTCTGTGGCGCTTTTTATGTCTATAGCATCATATCCTATGCCATGGCGAGTTATTAAAAGAGTCTTGTCTTTGTATTCAAAAAATTCTCTGTCATAATAGGGCTTTACACTGGCAATGATTATAGAATAGCCCATTAATTTTTCTGCTAAAGCTTTCCCCCTCATGTCATGAGGAAGTTCAAATCTTTCCACTTCCCCCAATGCTTTTAACTTCTCAATATGGTCAGGAAAATGCTTGCCAAAACTGCTAGAGTTGACAATCGCAATTTTTACACTCATTTTTATCTTCCTTTCTTTATATGTTAAATATTTCTTTCAAGTGATTTTCAATGTTTTTTGCAACCAAATCATAGTGCTCGTGTTCGTATTTATTTAAAATTCAGTTTACTACTCCTTTTCTATTTTCACACGACTTCAATCTTCACATAATTTTTTAATTCCTCTATTATCTCTTTGTTTTCCTCTCCAGAAGTTATTATTTTCTCCACATCTTCAAAAGTAGCAAAAGATACCATTGCGACTTTCCCAAATTTGCTGCTATCTGCTACAACAATTACTCTGCTTGCAGACTTTATCATAGATTTTTTTGCTTCTGCTTCAAAAATATCAGAAGTGGTAAGCCCTTTTTCTAATGAAATTCCACCTGTTCCTAAAAACAATATGTCGATGTTGTATTTACCTATACAATTTAAGGTTTCAAACCCTACCATTGAATGATTATCATGCTTTAATTTGCCGCCAGTAATAAAAAGATTGATGTCAGGATTGTTGGCTAATTCTGTAGCAATGTTTAAGGCATTTGTTACTACCGTTATGCCTTTGAAATTTCTGATGGCACGGGCTATGTGATATGTGGTAGAACCGGCATCTAAAAATATGACATGGCCTTCTTGTATTTCTGACACAGCCCTTGCTGCTATTTTTTGTTTTTCTTCTATATGCTCTTTAAATCTTTTGACAAGGGGAGGAATAATGATACTTTCTTTCAATACTGCTCCTCCATAGTTTCTCTCCACCAGTCCTTGCCTTTCCAACTCTTCCAAATCTCTTCTTATTGTCTCATCAGAAACATTAAACATCTCACAGAGTTCGGATACTTTAACAGCTTTCTTTTTTAAAATAATCTCTTTAATCTTATCTCTTCTCGTTGAAACAAGCATTTACTTCCTCTCCTACACTTATTAGTCATTTTTATTCTTTCCATAAAGAACGTAATCCAACACCTCTCCGGGGCACAAATTAAAAACACACATTTTGTTTGTGGATTCTATTGCTTTTAGTGTACTAATTCTACATAAATCCAAAAAATCCTTCTTTGTTTTAAAATTTTTTTCTTGGTTTTTATGGAATGTCTGGAATTGAAAAAAGGAATCCATAAAAGGATTCCTTTTAAATATTATTTATTCAATACATCTTTATTTACTAAAGTGCGAGGCACTCTTCCTTCTATTACATCAATTATGTTTTGAGCCACAAGTATTGACATGTCCCTTCGCGCTTCTTCTGTTGCACTTCCTATATGAGGAAGCATTACGACATTGTCAAGCTGTGCGAGTTCTTCTTCAAAGAGAGGCTCTCTTTCGTACACATCTAATCCTGCTGCATATATGTCCTTGTTTTTTAACGCTTTTACAAGGGCTTTCTCGTCTACAACAGGACCTCTCCCTGTATTTATCAATATAGCAGACTTTTTCATCAATTTTAATTCTTTTTCTCCAATCAAATGTCTTGTTTCAGGAGTTAATGGCACGTGTATGGAAACAAAATCAGATTCTTTTAACAAAGTATCCAAGTCTACATATTGAGCTCCTGTCTCTTCTTCAAACTCTTTCTTAGGACTTCGTGCAGTGTACAAAATCTTCATGTCGAAGCCTTTTGCCATTTTAGCAAAAGCTTGTCCTATGCGGCCTGCACCTATTATTCCTAATGTCTTGCCTGTTACGCCTTTTCCTAAGAAAAGCATTGGCGCCCAACCTTGGAATTTTCCTGCTCTCATAAATTTATCAGATTCTACCACTCTTCTTGCAGTTGCAAAAAGAAGAGCCCAAGCTAGTTCTGCAGTTGCATTTGTCAAAACATCAGGAGTATTTGTTATGTAAACTCCTCTTCTTGTAGCTTCTTCTAAATCTATATTGTCAAATCCTACAGCATAATTTGCAACAATTTTTACTTCTTTTGCAGCTTCAAAAAACTCTTTGTCTACTTTGTCTGTAAGCTGTGTGATTACAGCATTTTTGCCCTGTACTTTTTCAAGTAACTCTTCTTTTGTAAGCATTCTGTCGTAAGGGCTTACTTCTACCTCGCAATACTTTCTCAAAAGATTAAGTCCCTCTTCAGGAATAGCTCTTGTCACAAAGACTTTAAACATTTGTATCACTCCTCCAATTAAAATATGTTAACCAATACCAAAAATATTGGTATTGTCAAAAGCGAAATCAAGTTTGTAACAAACACTCCTGCAGAAGCAAAACTATTTTTTTCGCTCATTTGCCTCGCAACAATGGCTACTGTCATCATCGTTGGCATTGCTGCCTCTAAAGCTGCAACCTTTTTGGCATCAAGGGGTAAATTTAAAAAGTACACAATCCCAAAAGCTATTAAAGGAGACAAAATGAGCTTTATTATTGCTGCAAGATAAACAAAATAGTCTATATTGCTTTTTTTGATTATATACATGTTCATCCCTATAAACATTATAGCCAGAGGAATAGTTACACTACCTATCATTTGTGCACTTTTCAGTATTACCTCTGGTATTTTGATTCTTGATATCACTATTAAAAAACTCAAAGCAAGAGAAGCAAAAGAAGGATTTAGAAGTTTTTTTAAACCATTTATGTCAAAAGATTTTTCTTCAGACAAAATCCAAACTCCTAAAGTCCAAAATAAAGCTGTGTGCCCTAAATCGTAAAGGATAACATAAGGTATACTTTTATCTCCAAATAAGGCAATGTTTATGGGAAGCCCTAAAAATAAAGTATTGCTAAAAGAGGAAATCGCATACAACACATTTTTCTTTTCTTCTGGAGCTTTAAGTAATTTAAAAATAGCCATTGAAACTAATAATGTCAAAACTAACGTAGAGAAGCTTACAAAAGGCAGTATATAAGCAGTTCTAAGTAGTGCTGGCGTATAATTAGAATACATGTTGTGAAAGATAAGTAAAGGTGTTGTAACTAAAATGATCAAATCCGCCAGCATTTTAAAGTGTTCTTGCTTAACTAATTTTATATAGGTGATATAATATCCTACTGCCATTACAATAAAAATCTCTACAAGTATCTCTGCCATTTTTGATATGACCATTTTATTCCACCTCAATTGCCCTTACTTTTGATTATACCATAAATTTTAACTTTATATAAATAAAAGCAAGAGCTCAACTGCTGTGGCTGAGCTCAGTTTGTTGACAAAGTTAAAAAATATTCAAAGGAGATATTTTGCATCGTCACTCCGATGTTCCAAAGCGACAAAACTAAACTCGACCTTATGCAAAATATCTCCTTTACGAAAGTTTGTCTACAGTCTGAGCCCAACCGCTGTGGTTGAGCTCTTTTGTTTCTACTTTACAAATTGGCTTAAGTGTTTTAATCCTAAAAGAAGCCCTTCTTTTACTTTTTCTTCACTGCCTTCATATAGAGGGTCTTCATGTTCTATGCTTATTACCCCATTATATCCATTGTCTTTTAGCGCCTTTATAAACTTGCCCCAATCTACATTTCCCATACCTGGCATTCGGTATCTCCAGTATCCAAATTCGCCATGCGTTCCTGTGTAAAGCTGTCTGTTGAAAACTCCATATCGCTTAAATTTATCCTCAAACACTTCTGTGTCTTTTGCGTGTACATGAAATATTCTATCTTTAAACTCTGGTATCACATCTATATAGTCTATAAACTGCCAAACAAGATGGGAAGGGTCAAGATTTAAACCAAAGTTTTTAGAAGGTATCCTTCTAAACATCTCCTCCCAAAGCTCTGGTGTAAAAGATATGGTTCCTGGAAGGCCAGGTACCTGCCATCCTTCCATAGGGCAATTTTCGATTATAATTTTTATTCCTTTGTCTTCCGCATAGCTTATTATATCAGTAAAAACTCTTTCAAATTCATCAAAATTGTCTTTTATGCTCTTTTCAATGTTTCTCCCTACAAAAGTCCCCACCATGTCAGTCCCAAGCATTTTAGCTACATCAATGCACTTTTTTAAGTGATTGTTTATAAACTTTCTCTTTTCTGGGTCTCTGTCAAGGTTGTTGTCATAATATGCAAGAGATGAAATTGTGAGCCCGTACTCCTTAAAATATTTTTTTATTTCTTCCGCCTCTTCAGGTGTGAGATTTTCTACATCTATGTCACTGGCAGAATAATCCCTCGTATTGTCTTTAGGCCAGCAGGCAATTTCCAGTGATTTAAACCCATTTTCACTTGCCCACTTAGCTTTTTCTTTAAGAGGCATATTCCCAAGACATACTGTTAAAAATCCTAAATACATCTACATTTCCTCCTCTAAAATCTTTTTTAAATTTTCAAAACTAATTTTCACACTTTCAATTGGAGGTCTTTTACACACATCCTGTTCAACAATTAGCCATTTAACTCCATTTTCTTTTGCAATTTTTATTACTTCTTTAAAATTGATAATTCCATTTCCTATTTCAGTAAAAGACCTGTCCTTTTTATCCATGTCTTTTAAGTGAATTAAAGGTAGTCTATTGGAGAATTTTTTAAGATATTCTAACGGGTCAACTCCCGCATATGTAACCCAATACGCATCGATTTCAGCTTTTACAAGGTCTTTATCTGTATTTTTGTAAAGTATATCAAGTCCATATTCTCCATCGTATATTTCAAATTCGTGATTGTGGTTGTGATAGCAAAACTTAAGTCCCTTTTCCCTACACTTTTCACCTATTTTATTAAACAACTTTGCTGTTTCAATATAATCCTCTCTTGACTTGTACTCATTCCACGGACAGACGATGTATTTATTGCCTATTTCAAGGTTATAATCTATCACTTCCTCAAGATTGTTTTTCAATAAATCTATTCCTACATGACTACCAGCAGCTTTTAATCCTAATTTATCAAGCGTTTTTCTTAATTCTGATGCTTTTAAACCGCCATATCCTGCAAATTCCACTCCTTCGTATCCTATTTCCGCAACCTTTTCAAGAGTACCTGTAAAATCTTTTTGTGTCTCCTCTCTCAAAGTGTAAAGTTGAAGTGCTATAGGTATACTCATTTTAATTTTTTCCCCCTTTAACCTAAAACTATTTCCTTACCTTTTTCAGCTGATTCATAGGCACCGTCTATTATTCTCATGAGAATTGCCCCTTCTTCAGCAGAAGCCAGAGGCTCTTTGTCATTTTTTATGCAGTCAACAAAATGTTCAAATTCATTTAAAGGCGACTTTGGATAATTGGTGTCGGGAACTATTTCAATCAATGTCTCAACAATTTCCGAAAATACTTTAAGCTGTCCGTTTTTAAACCATATGCCACCTTTATCACCTAAAATTTCATAGTAATTGTAATCTCCCTCAATGTTGGAAGCCCAGCTGAATTCAAAGTCAATTGTGGCACCATTTTTAAGCCTTACAAAGCCTACTGCCATATCCTCCACATCGTAAATTCCATCCCCGCTTTTTGCATAATTCCAGCTGTTTAAACTGTTGCTATTTGAAAACTTAGAATAAGTAGCTGCTGACACAGATTGCACCTCTGGGTATCCCATGAAATACAAGACTAAGTCTAAAAAATGTACACCTAAATCAATTAATGGACCTCCTCCAGACAATTTCTTATTTGTAAACCATCCGCCCTTTCCAGGAATGCCTCTCCTTCTCCTCCAGCCAGTCTTTACATGGTATATTTCGCCTATATACCCTTCCTCTATATATCTTTTTACAAAGAAAGATTCATTTGTAAACCTATTATTTAATCCTATCATAAACTTCCTTTTGTATTTATTTTTTGATTCAATGACCTCATAAGCTTCCTTTGCATTTAGAGTTATAGGTTTTTCACAATGCACATGAATTCCCTTTTCCATCGCTTTTATAGAAATAGGCGCATGTAAATAATTTGGGGTACACACGCTTATAAGGTCTAGTTTTTCTCTTGCAAACATTTCTTCATAATCTGTATAAACGTGAGGTATATTGTACTTTTCCGCTAATCTTTTTGCAGCCTCTATATCCGGATCAGATATGGCTACAATTTCAACATCTTCTACTTTTGAATAACCATTTAAGTGTTTGTAATCAGCAACTGACCCTGCACCAACACATGCATATTTAAGTTTTCCCATACAAAAGCCTCCATTTACCTGTTAAAATATACTGGTTCTCCTGTTTTCGCAGATGTATAAATAGCCTCTAGTATCTCAGTTACTACAAGAGCTTCTTCTGGTTTTACAACAGGCTCTGTATCGTTTATGATGCAATCAATCCAAGCTTTTGCTTCTAAAAATCCTGGGTCATCTGATTTACCTTCATAGAAATCTACTCCACCTACATCAGTAGAAACTTTAGTTGTATAAAGCCTTCCAAATTTCTCTCCATTTATGCGAAGTCCATCTCTCATGTCAGCTCCGCCTTCTGTTCCACACAAAGTGGTCATAGCCTCGCCAACCTCTAAAGTATTTAAAGCCCAACTGGACTCTAATATAATGGTAGCCCCATTCTCCATTACTATAAATCCAAAAGCTGAATCTTCAACTGTGAACTTTTCAGGGTCCCATGGTCCCCAAGCATTCGCAGCATTTGCCTTTTTGCCTAATTTATAGTAGGCGCTTCCCATTACAACTTTAGGCTTATAGTTATTCATCATCCACAATGTCAAATCAAGGGCATGTGTTCCTATATCGATTAAAGGCCCACCGCCTTGCTCTTCTTCATTCAAGAAAACACCCCATGTAGGTACCGCGCGGCGACGTATAGCATGAGCCTTAGCAAAATATATTTCTCCTAGTTCACCATTTTGACAAACTTTATGTAAATATTGTGAATCTGGTCTAAAGCGATTTTGATACCCTATAGTCAATTTTTTATCTGTTTTCTTATATGCTTCCACCATTCTTCTGGCATCTGCAGCAGTCTTAGCCATAGGTTTCTCACACATTACATGTTTCCCTGCATAAAGAGCATCAACAGTTATGTCTGCATGAGACTTGTTGGGAGTGCAAACATGAACCACATCTATCGTTTTATCTTCAAGAAGTTTTTTGTAATCCGTATATACTTTCGCGTCTTTTGTACCATATTCCTTTGCCGCTTTCTGAGCCCTCTCTTCTATGATGTCACAAAAAGCCACCATTTCAACATTGCCTAGTTTTGCCAAAGAGGGCATGTGTTTGCCAAAAGCAATTCCTCCACAACCTATAATTCCTACTCTAAGTTTTTCTTTTACCATAAAAATTCCTCCCATGATTATATTTAAATTTGTATTTTTAAGACAAAACTTTATTCTTTATTTTACTGTCGACTCTCTTATTATTAACTCATGTTCTAAAAAAATCCTCTGTGGTTCTTCTAATTTGCCACTCATGTGTTTTATCAGTAGTTCCATAGCAACACACCCTAAATCGTATTTTGGCTGTGAAATAGTTGTAAGCATAGGGTCATACATAGAAGCAAAGCTTATATCATCAAAGCCTACAACCGCTATATCCTCAGGGACTTTAAGCCCCTCTTCCTTTATCGCTCTTATAGCTCCAATAGCCATGATGTCAGAAATTGCAAATATAGCAGTAGGCCTTTCTTCCATCACCAAAAGCTGTTTCGCTGCTCTTACTCCGCTTTTAAAGCTGTAATCTCCGTATTTTATAAGCTTTTCGTCAAATTCTATTCCTAAATCTTCAAGAGCTTTTTTATAACCCGCTTCCCTCTGCTTCGTAGATACAAAGTTATTTTCACAGCTTATCATTCCTATTTTTTTATGTCCTAAACTTACCAAGTGCTTCACCGCTTTATAAGCTGCAGAAAAATTGTCTATAGATACATATGAAACGCCAGCTCCTTCTATGTATTCACAGCACTGAACGACAGGATAATTTTGGCCTATCAATGTCAATTCTTCTTTTCCCATCACAGGCGCCATAAAAATAACGCCATCTGCTAATCTGTTTTTTAAAATTTCAAGATATACTTTTTCTCTGTTAATATCAGAATCAGTATTGCAAAGCATTACATTGTAACCATTTTTATGGGCTACATCTTCTATTCCTTTTACAACCCTTGCATAAAAAGGATTTGAGACATTAGGCATCAAAGCCAATATCATTTTCGTTTCAGAACGTCTTAAATTTCTTCCAAGGAGATTTGGATGATAATTTAATTCTTTTATCGCTTTTAATACTCTTTCCTTTGTTTCTTCAGACACCGAGTCACTGCCATTTAAAACTCTTGATACTGTTGCAACAGAGACTCCCGCTCTTTTAGCAACTTCTCTAATATTAGCCATTGTAACCTCCTGTGTAACAGATTACATAATATTTTTCATTGATTTTCAGAGACATAGCTAATAAAATGTGTAACGCATTACATTTACTATTATACCTCTAAATTAAAAAAAATCAATAGCAACAAATAAATTTTCATACTTTTATTTTAAATTTTGTTTTTTTATTTAAAAAAGACTGCCGAAGCAGTCTAACAAAATAAAAAGCATCGAAGTAAAAATACTGTACCTCGATACTATATTTTGCTGTTAAAATATTCTTCTGAAACTTGAAGCTGATTTTTTAAAATCTCTTTCCATAAATATTTTGGAATTTCACCACTTCCCATTGAAACTTTTGTCCGTCTAACATTGCCATTTTTATCACGTTTAACGTAGAAATAATGATCCGTTTGTTTATATAACTCCCAACCGTCTCTTTCACAAAAACGCTTTAATTCTCTCCACGTTGGCATTTTATTAGTTTTTTTACTCCTTCATGACTATCTTGTAATAAGACATTTAAAATATATGGTAAATGTTTTTTACGGTTAGGAGCTGAATACCAATATTGAAAGTCGTTATAAAAATCTTCTGCATATTCAATTAAATCATTTACTAAACGATTTAAAGCTTCTTCTTCGTTTTTTCCATTAGCAACAATATCAATTTCGTTTAATGAAATTGTTACACTCCCATCCTCTTCTTTAAAAATATTTGCTGTAAATGTATATACTTTTAACATTTCTTTTGCCATTTCTAAGTTTGAAACAAAAATATAATCTTTTGTGCGCTTAATAATTTTTGGCTTTTCACGAATGACCGAATTGATAAAATCACTCCATTCATTTCGAGCATCTGTTGCATTCACTGTAAACATTTCATTCATTCCCCCTTTTTCACCTCCATTATATCATATTATGTGCAATATGTACAGTATGTACATATTGCTAAGTTTTTATACAAAACAAATTTATTCCGCCTCTTTGTGAACCGAATTTTCTTTTTCTGTAATGACATATAACCTACCTTGTAAACAATGCTTGACTATGAAATTTACCGCTTGATTCAAAAAGTTGTTGAGGTAATTTCCTCTTACAAAAAGCTCAACCACAGCGGTTGAGCAAAACTATCATTCTAATGTTTTTATCTGCTCTTCAAGAGCTTGTATCTTATTTTTAAGGTATTCTAATTGCTGTAGTGCTTGTTGTTTTTGTTGCATCATCTCTTCTTTTTCACTGCCTTGCTGTCTTAATTCTTCCATCTTATTTTTAACTGTTTCAACTATTTTTTGTTTGCTATTGTCAAAAAACTCCATAGCTTTATTAACAGCATCTTGCATCTCTTCTATGCTCTTTTCTATTGAGGGTTTCATATTTTCTTTTGCTTTTGGGTAGAGCATTAAACTTAAAGCTGCTGCTCCAATCCCCCAGTAAAGCTTTCTGGAGGAAAGAAATTTTAAAATACCCATTTTCTTCTCTCCTCCTCTCTTTTGTTCCATTAATATTTTGCCCTCAATTTTTTATATAATTTAATGTGTTATTTACCAAAAATTATAACTTTTGTTATCGCTTTATATAAATCCTTTGCATTATATTTTTCACTAATTTTAGAAAAATATTGTAAAAATTCTCCTATTGTCTCTTGCCATAAATTTACTATTTCATTCTTTTTAGAGGGGTCTTTTTTATATTCCTTAAAAGACAATTCCATCGCATATTTTAAGGCATCAACTGCCTTTTGAAATTCTTTTTTTATGTCATCCATTATTATTTACCTGGTTACCCAAACTATACAAAACTGTACAGTTCAGATAGCTGGGGTATTTGTAGTCCGCCTTTCAGGCTTTCCCTGCCCCAGCAGGCGGTATTTGGGAAAACCATAGCCCCTGCCCCAAGAAGCAGGAACTCACGCCCTTATGGGTCTCCCCACTTACCCTGAATTAGTAATTCCTTCAGGGTAGAGAAGTCTCTTGGCACTTTCTCAGGGGAGAGTGGTGTTACCACCGCTACCTTGAGAACTTGCCAGAAATTATAGGTACTAAAACTTGTTCCATCCAGAGGTTCTAGCACCCTTCCTGGCTTACTCTCAAGGCTTTGTAAAAATTTTATTGCCTTATCTATTTCCTTTAAATGCTTTTTATTTATATGCTTGTTTCTCACTGTTTTCTTTACATGCTCTTTTACTTCTTCTAATTCATCTACAGTCAATGCATTGAGAAACTTTATATAATTATCTGGTATCTTTTCTTGCAGTCCCAACCCTCTTCTTGCTATTACATAGGCCGCTGCTATATCTTTTGTTATCATATACTGCGGTGCATATTTCAACATCCCTATTATTGAGGTGTAATAAGGATTGACTTCTATTACTTCTATCCCTTCTCTTTTTGCTAGTGTTTTTATTTTTGAAAGAAGTGATTTATAGCTGAAACTATGTTTTATCCTTCTTGATTTTCTCCCTGAAAAGTCTCCTCTTTTGCCTTTTTCTTTTATTTCTAATTCTTCAATTACTAGTGCTTTTCTTTTCTCTGTTGCTATTTTTACTATCTCATGAGCATATTGCCATCTGAAATATTCTCTTTTGTCTTTACTGCCACTTGCAAGCTCTGTCATTGGTATTTTATTATAGCTTATTAGATTGCCTTTTTCATTTGTCTCTGCCCATGATATGTTGTCTGGATATGCGTTTATATCTATTCCTATGACTCCTTTTTCTTTTGTTATTTTTATTTCTGGATATTCTTCTTCAATAGCAAAATAGGCGTATATATTGCCATTCTTGAGTTTTAATTCTACAGAGTAAGGTATGCTTGATTGGGCAATTTCCTGAAGGAGTTCTTCTCTTTTTTTATTCTTTTTGTAGCCTGCTTCTATTCTGGCATAGACATATTTTCTTTCTCCTACATTTATCCTTAAGAAAGTACCATTTTCTTTTGCTTCTATCCTTGTGTTGAGATTTCCTTTTTTGCTTTTATCTCCTCTTGAATAGAGATTTCCTTTTCTTTTTTTCTTGCCACTTTGTTTTTAGCTTTTGATATTCTTTGCCGTTTATATGGCGTTTTTTTAATTTCCGAAATAAATCTCTTCCTCCAAAGATGACTTTCTTTGGATTATTTCCTGATTCTCTAGCAGATTCCAGTGTGCTTTTTGCTTTCATTATTGCATCATCTACGTATCTTGAGTTTAAGTTAAAAATCCCTTGAAGCTCTCTTTTTAGTGTGTTTCTATCATAACCTTCTAAGAGTCTCTTGTATGCAAATCTCATACAGGAAGACCATCTTCTCATTAAATCCAGCACTATTTGTTTGTCATCTTGACTTAAAAAAATAAGTTTAGCCTGTATTACTATCATGTTTTTTACCACCTCTTTTGTCCATAAATTCTTGCTGCAAATGAGGTGACTATTGCTATTAAGTCTTCTGCTAGTTCTTTATTTCATTTACTTCACTTGCTATTTCGGATATGACTTCATACTGACATCCTTGGGAATTAGCATACTCTTCAAGCCTTCTAATTTGATTCTTAAGATATTCTTCTTGTTTCTTTGTGGACACTCTTGCATACAAAACTACTTTAGGTTTTGGTGTTTCTTCCAGCATACCTAATAACTTCTCTATATCTTCTTTTTTGTACCTTCCTCTTCCTTTTGCTGTTCTAACTGGGGTTATTAATCCTTCCTTTTCCCAGTTTATTAATGTAATTCTGCTTATATCATACAGCTATTTAACCTTTTTTATAGTTAATAACATTCATCATCACCCAATTAAAATTATATCATTTTTTACTACTAATTCCAACTGTTTTGACCTTCAAAAAAGTATAATCTAAAGATAATATATGAAAATTATCACGATAGTGTCACAAAAAATAAAAGGCTTTGTAGCCTTTTTACAGACTGTAGACAAACTTTCGTAAAAGGAGATATTTTGTATCTTTAATTAACTATATTTATACTGTTACCACATTTCCTACACTTATTGCCTTCCAATCCTTTTACATTAACATACCAGTTTTGCCTCTCTACAAGCAAATTACCGCAATAAGGACAATGGGTATTATTATCAAATCCCATTACATTCCCTACATAGACAAAATCTAGATACTTTTTCCCAATTTGATAGGCTTTTTCAAGAATAGAAATAGGAGTAGGAGGATTATTTAGTTTGTAGCGTGGAAAATACCTTGAAAAATGTAAAGGTATATTTTTGTCAATTTGAGAAAGCCATTTTACTAAGTTTTCTATTTCTTCTTCTTTGTCATTTAAATCAGTAACAACTAAATTAGTAACCTCTACATGACAATATTTCGAAACTTCTTCGACGGTCTTTAAAACGGGTTCTAATCTTCCGCCGACAATCTTTTTATAAAAATCTTCTGTAAAGGCTTTTACATCTATGTTCATGGCATCTACATAAGGAAGTATCTTTTTTAATGGTTCTAAATTTATATATCCGTTTGTCACAAGTACAGTTTTTAACCCCTCTTTTTTAGCCTCAATCAATCCATCGTGTACATATTCATACCATATTAAAGGCTCGTTGTAAGTAAAAGCAATCCCTATATTGTCTCTTTGTCTTTTTGCTGCAGCAATCAATTGTTGAGGAGAGATGTAATCTCCCTCCCATTTTTGATGTGCTATTTCCCAATTTTGACAAAACTTACACTTTAAATTGCAGCCATAAGTCCCCACAGAAAATATATATCTGCCTGGATAAAAGTGATAAAGAGGTTTTTTCTCAATTGGGTCCATTGCTACAGAGGTTATAATTCCGTAATTTTCAGTCACTAATGTTCCGTTTATATTTTTTCTCACATTACAGACTCCGTACTTTCCTTCATTTATACGGCAATTGTGAGGACATAATAAACATTCTACAACATTATTCTCTAGTTTTTTATAGAACATAGCCTCTTTTAACATAGTAAAAGATACCATTTCTCCATCAACTTAAATGGAGAAATGGCTTCTCCCTCCTTTTTACCTTACTATTTATGTCTTTCAACTTCAAATTTTTCTATTGTGTAATCCTCATCTGGACTAATTCCAGCTTTTCTCAAGGCAATAGAAATTTGTTCTTCAACGCTGTCTACTCCTTCTAAGTCAGGTAAAAGCAATCCTGAACGATAGCCTTTTCTCACTATTACTCCGTACTTTTTGGGGTTAAGTTCTTGTTTTGATTTAACAGGTTGAGGAGGTGTCAAAACATCCACTGAATACTCAATATCCTTCAGTTCATACTCCTCTACAGGTTCAAAGCGAGGATCTTCAAAACCTGCACTTATGGCATTTTTTATTATTTCTTCTGCTATATTCTTTCTCTGTGGAACTACTGTACCTATACATCCTCTAAGTTCCCCATCTTTGTGAAGAGAAACAAAAACTCCCGCTCTTCTACTATACATCTCCTCCGGTAAGCCCTGTGGTACTGGCATTAGCTTTTTATTTTTCACATAATATTCAAGGCTTTCTCTGGCAAGTTTGACATATGGGTCTTCTTTTTGCCTTATCTCTTCAATCCTTTGTCTTTTTAACCAGTACAACTTTTCTAAAAGGCTTGTTCCTTTATACTGATCTACTTCAAATTGTGCAACACCATATCCTACACCAAAAGGTCCTTCATGAGATAATACTTCCGCTTTAACCTCATAACCATCAAGAGCTCCCAACATAACGCAAACCGATCTAAATCCACACTCTGCGGCTTCTTCTATTAGTCCTTTGTCCATGCCTATTATTTCTTCCACTCTCATTTCGGAAAGCAAATTTAAAAGCTTGTTGTCAAAAATTTCTCCCTTTGGCGTATAACCATTCGGACTATTGGGAGTCAATTTGTGAGATAAATCCCCACTGGCGATAAAAACGACTTTTTTGTTTGATTCCATTATTGCTTTGTTTATTGCAATTCCAAATTCGTAAAGCTGTTCAAAAGGCAAAAAGCCATAGGACATATGAACTAATTTGAAAGTAGCATAATGTTTTGTCACAAAATACAAAGGTACCATTGTTCCATGGTCAAGTTTTTTTGAAAGGGCGTATCTTTTGATTAATTCATCATTTATCTCTGCAATAGGTATATCTTTTTTTCTCGATTCTTCTACAATTTTTTCAACAAGTTCTAAATCATTCTCAAATTCAAACCTTACACCTCTTGCACCAAACTGTCCAAGGTCTCCTTCTAAACTAGAAAAAACAGTCACTGCCACAGCATCTCTAAAAACGTATCCATGAGGAGTGACAACTATTATTGTATCAGGCTTTTTTTCTTTTATGTTGATTGAAACAGTATTAAGTGAATCTATCGTCTTTTGAATCTTTTTTTCCTCTCCTCGCCCTACTTCAGGGACGATTATCGGTGGATGAGGCATGAGATAACAAGACAACAAGGTTCCCATTTTTTAACACCTCGACACTTTTTCTTCTCATATTTGATTATACCACAATAACAAAAGCTTCATCCCAATTAAATTAACATTAGAGTGAAGCTTTTTAAAAATTACATAATAACAGCAATATCAATATCACTTTCACTAGTATAATTGCCTTTCGCATAAGAACCATATAAATAAGCTTTCTCAAATGTTCATTTCTTTTTTGACTAATCCGGCGTATTCTCTAGCAATCTTTTCTACGGTTTTTCTATCAATGAAAGTAACTATTATCTCATCACCTTTACCTTCTCAATGCTTAAAGTGGTAAATTCATATTTTAAACTACCATACCTCATTCCTTATCTTTCTTTATATACTTCCTAATTACTCCCTCAAAAATAATATCTATTACATAGGCTGAAACACTTGCTAATATTATAAAGAACAATATTGGCATAATGTTTGCGAGAATCAAAGCAGTTAACAACGTCAAAATTATAAGTATTGTTTGGGGTAAATGTCCAAGACCTAATAAAAAAGAGGTTTTCCATAAGCCAAAAAGTTTTCCCTCATAATATTGGATTGTTAAAAAAGTGTATATCAATGTGATTAAAAACATGAGTCCCATTGACAATAACAAACCAGCAAGAATGTATGCAAAAGCTGTGTTTTGTTGTATAAAAAATCTCACGTCTACGTAAAGTATTAAAATAACAGCAACGGTAATCACAAAGTTTATAAGCATCCACCAAAAGTGTTTTTTAAAGGCTTTCCAAAATTCTTTCCAGACTCCTTCTCCTTCGTCTTTTCTTAAAAAATGTACAGAACGAAAAAGAGCTTCTGTGGATTGGAAAATTGTCACAACAGGAAGTGAAAATACAATCCACAGAAGATTTAATATCATTAAATCGCTTATGAAATAGGCTATGTCGTAAAGCTTTGAATCTCTCATTGCATTTCACCTTTACATTTATTTTAACAATTTCTTTTGTATTTTACCAGCTGCATTCTTGGGAAGTTCGGGTACAAACTCAAAAATCTTTGGAATTTTATAAGATGCCAATTTATACTTTAAAAAGTTTTGAAGATCTTTTTTGTCAGCTTTCGCTCCTTCCTTTAGCACCACAAAAGCTTTGACTTCTTCTCCTTTCAATGTATCACCCACTCCTATCACAGCAGCTTCTAAAACATCTGGATGTTCTAACAAGGCATCTTCTACTTCCCTCGGATATACATTAAACCCACCTAATATTATCATGTCTTTTAGTCTGTCTACAATGTAAAAATATCCGTCTTCATCTTTTTTGGCAAGGTCGCCCGTGTGGAGCCAACCACCTCTTAAAGTCTGGGCAGTTTCTTCTGGCATGTTGTGATAGCCAACCATTATATTAGGTCCTCTTAAAACAAGCTCCCCTACTTCTCCCACAGGAAGTTCATTGTCATTTTCGTCCACTATCTTTGCTTCAACACAAGGAAGTGGCAATCCCACAGACCCTGGCTTTCTTATTGCATCAGGCTCTAAAGGATTTAAAAGTGCAACAGGAGCTGCCTCACTTAAACCATAGCCTTCTACAAGAGGAAAATTGAATTTTTCCTCAAATCCTCTTTGTATCTCAGGGGCTAATGGAGCTCCACCTGATATAGCTAACCTTAAAGCTTTAAATTGTCCCTTTTCTGCCATTCTCATAAGGACTGCAAACATCGAAGGCACTCCGCAAAATACAGTTACATCTTCTTTTGTCAGTGTCTCCAATGTGTCTTTTGGCATAAAACTTTCTTTTATTGTAATAGCAGAACCTAAATAAAATCCAAGAAGTATGTTGACTGTCCAAGAAAAGCTGTGAAACAAAGGCAATACACACAAAAAGTTATCCTCTGGTCCTAAGTCAGATACATCGTCTAATGCTTTTACATCAGCAATGAAGTTATTGTGAGTAAGCATTGCACCTTTAGGTTTCCCTGTCGTTCCAGAGGTATATATATACGTACATACTTCGTCTGGTTCTATTTCAACATGTTGAGAAGGACCCATTTTTAAAATTGCATTAATTGTATTTTCATCTAAAACGACCACATTTTTAAGATTCAATCTTCCTAATTGAGATTTATCAACTTTTTGTGCTATTACAGGATGAACTACCAAAGTATTAGCTCCTGATTCCATGATTATATAAGCTATTTCTTCAAGAGTAAGCATCATGTTAAGTGGTACAACAATTGCTCCTGCTTTAGATGCTCCCATAAAAGAAAAAATATATTCAGGGCAATTGGGAAAACTCAATGCTACTCTATCACCTTTTTTTACACCTATTGATTGAAAGAAAGAAGCGTACTTATCTATGAGAGAGTCAACTTCTCCGTAACTATAGATTCTATCTTTAAACTTTATTGCAACATGATCGTCAGGCACTTTTGCGTTTTTGTGAAGTTCATGAATTTTCATAATTATCCTCCTTTAACTTAATATGGCAGCACCGATGATCCCTGCATCATTTCCAAGCTCTGCTTTTCTTATGTCAGCATACGGTAAGTCTTTGAATAAAATATTCTCTGCCACTTCTTTTTTAAGAGGTTTTATGAGAAAATCCCCTGCATTTGCAACTCCGCCACCCAATATTATCACTTCAGGGTCAAACATGTTTATCACATTTACAATCCCAATAGCTAAGTATTTGACGTAGTCATTGAAAATTCGCATTGCTTGCTCATCGTACTGCTTCGCCGCGTCAATTACATTTTTAGCCGTTATGCTGTTTATATCTCCATTTGCAAATTTTAAAATAAGAGAATTGGGATTCTTCTCTACTGCCTTTTTCCCTTCTCTTATTAAAGCAGTTGCTGAAGCATATGTCTCTAAACATCCAATTTTACCACAGTTACATCTTATACCATTGTCTCCTATCACTATGTGTCCAAGCTCAGGAGCAAAATGATGTGCACCATTGTATATTTTACCATCAAGGATAAAACCAGAACCTACTCCTGTTCCTAAGGTAATTGTCACTGAGGACTTAGAACCTTTGCCAGCCCCATATGCTGCTTCTGCCAAAGCTGCTACATTAGCATCATTGTCCATATATATTGGCAAATCAATGTATTTTCTTATTTCTTTTGCAAGAGGAACTTTTGTCCAAAAGAGATTCACCGCTCGTATTACTATGCCTCTTTCGCTATCTGCTACACCCGGGACTCCTATTCCCATTGACTTAATATCACTTCCACTTAGATTACTCCTCTTAATAAGTTCTATAGCTATATCCGCTATGTCTTTGGCAACTGCTTCATAACCCCTTTCCGGTTTTGTCGGCCTGCTACCTGTAGCTACTATACGTCCCTCTTCATCCACCAATCCAACAGCAATATTAGTGCCTCCAAGGTCAACACCAATTCTCATTCTTCCTCTCCTCCAATTTTCCGTTTTTTCTCTTTAAGATATTCTTTTATTTTTCCAGCATCAGTATTAAGCACTAAATCCTCAGTTATACCGGCATTTTTAATAACTTTGAGAGCTTCCTCAAACCTTCCTACATCAAAGCTTACATGGGCATCGCTTCCTACAGCAATTTTTACTCCCATTTCTTTCGCTTTTTTAGCAATGAGAAAACAATTTTCTTCACTGCCCTTTCTTGAACTTACAAAGGAGCTGTTGTTTATTTCAATAAATTTGCCATATTCTTTAGCAGCCATTAAAACTTTTTCAATATCTATTGGATAGATGGGATTCCCAGGATGTCCTATTATATCTACATAAGGGTTTTTTATAGCATTTATAATAGCTTTTGTGTTTCTTTCTATATCGTCACTTGGTTCAAAACACACGTCATGGAAACTGGCAATCACTATATCTAGTTTTTTAAGTATTCCTTCTGGTAAGTCCAAATTTCCTTCTTCATCCATTATATTAGCTTCCACCCCTTTTAATATCTCCACCCCCTCTATTTTTTCAGGTAACACTTTTAAATTTCCAAAATACCAAAGGTGAGCAGCTCCTGGCATTTTAGGCCCGTGGTCTGTCATACATATAAGTTGAAGCCCTTTTTTATAAGCCTCTCTTGCGTTTTCTGTAATAGTGCTGTAAGCGTGACCGCTGGAAATTGTGTGAGTATGAGTGTCCAAAACTAACTTCAACTTTATCCTCTCCTTTTAATTCCCTATTTGTTTTAATAATTTTTTGTTAAGCTCATGGGCAGCGTTGTACCCCATCTGTTTTTGCCTGTGGTTCATCGCCGCTACTTCTACTATTATCGCGAGATTTCTTCCTGGCCTTACAGGTATAGTAAGCTTTGGAACTTTGACATCTAAAAATTTAATATATTCATCTTCTAATCCTAATCTGTCATAATATTTATCTTCATCCCATTCCTCCAATTGAATGACTAAATCTATGCTCATTGTATTTCTAACAGACCCTACACCATACAATGTCTTTATGTCAAGTATGCCAATACCCCTTATCTCAATAAAATGCCTTATTATCTCCGGTGAACTCCCTTGAAGCTTGTCCTCACTTATCTTGCTAATCTCCACTGCATCATCAGCAACTAACCTGTGTCCCCTTTTGATTAGCTCTAATGCTGTTTCACTTTTACCTATGCCACTTTCTCCTAATAAAAGAACACCTATACCATACACATCTACAAGGTCTCCGTGAATAGTAATTTGTGGTGCTAACTTTTCATCAAGGTAATTAATTAATCTATTTATAAACTTGGTAGAAGCTTCTTTTGTCCTCAAAAGATATCTATCGTACTTTTGCGCAGCATCTATAAGCTCTTGACGAATATTTAAATCTCTCGTTACAATAAGACAGGGAATAGGGTAATTAAAAAATCTGTCTGCTCTTTCAGCTAATACGCCATCTGGCAGCTGTTCTATAAAAGTTGTCTCGACTTTTCCTATTATTTGCACTCTTTCATAAGCAAAATGCTCATAAAAGCCGGAAAATTGTAAGCCCGGCCTATTTACATCACTTGTAGTTATATCTATTTTATTATTTTTGGCTTCAACAATGACTTCTAAATTCAAATCCTTTATCAAAGTTTCAACAGGAATCTTATCCACTTTTTCACCTCCAGCCAGCAACAAAACGCTGCATTTAATTCAATTATATTATTTAATGTAAAATAAGTAAATAGACAAAACCTTTTCTTCTTGGAAGATGTAAATTATAATATGTTTATAGCCATATAAACTTTTGAGGTGAAAAAATGTTAAGGCAAAGACTTCTTAGACTTTTAAAAGAAAACAAAGGGGAATATATCTCTGGGCAAAAACTTTCTGAACAACTCAACGTTTCAAGAACTGCTATATGGAAACATATAAATGAATTAAAAAATGAAGGATACCAAATAGAAGCCCATCGCAAAATGGGGTATATATTGCTTTCTGAACCTGATTTGTTAACTTATGAAGAAGTATCACCTTATCTCTCTACAAATTTCTTGGGAAAATATTACATGCATAAATTAGTTATTGATTCCACAAACAACTTTGCCAAAGAAATCGCATCAAACGTTCCTGATGGTACAGTAATTATTGCCGAAGAGCAGACAGCAGGAAGAGGACGATTAGGAAGAAGTTGGATATCTCAAAAAGGCTGTGGCATCTGGATGTCTATCATTTTAAAACCAAATATACAGCCGAAAGAGGCAATTAATCTCACACAATTAGCGGCAATTTCTGTAGTTAAAGCTATTGAAGAAGTATTTCACGTAGAAAGCAAAATAAAATGGCCAAATGATATAATACTAAACAATAAAAAAGTGTGTGGAATATTGACAGAGATGAGTTCAGAAATTGACAAAATAAACTATGTGATAATAGGAATTGGAGTCAATGTAAATTGTGACAATTTCCCTGAAGAATTAAAAGGCAAAGCCACTTCCTTGTACTTAGAAACCAACTCTAAAGTTGATAGGAAAAAACTTACCGCCAGCATTTTGAATAACCTGGAATTTTATTATAATGCATATCTACAAAAAGGCTTTGAATACATAAGGCCTATATGCATTGAAAAATCCATAACAATAGGAAGGCAGATAAAAGTCATTGCCAATGAGGGTGAAATTGAAGGAAAAGCTGTCACTATTGACAATAATGGAAGTTTGGTAGTAGAGACTAAAGAGGGCAAAAGACTTAGTATTATGTCAGGAGATGTGTCTGTAAGGGGGTTACTGGATTATGTTTAAGCGTCAAGACAAAATCTTGACGCTTTTTATTTCCTAAAATATTCATATACAGCTTGAGCAGCTTTTTCATTCATTCCTTCCACTTTTTTAAGGTCCTCCACACTTGCCCTTTTTATTTCTTCTATAGACTTGAAGGCATCATATAAGGCTTTTGCTCTTTTTTCACCTATGCCGGGGATATTGAGAAGTTCGCTTTTAAATCTTTTGCTTTGCTTTTCTTTGTGGAAAGTTATAGCAAACCTATGAGCCTCTTCTTGTATTTGAGCAACCAGGCGAAAAGCTTTTGTAGTCATAGGTATGTCAATTTCACCTTGAGGTGATACAAGACCTCGAGTCCTGTGTTTTGAATCTTTTACCATACCATAAACAGGAATAAAAATGCCAAAGCCACTTAACACCTGCATTACAGCATTTACATGCCCTATGCCACCATCTACAAATATTAAATCTGGCATTTCAGCAAATTTTGCCTTATCCTCTTTAAGTTCACCTTTTTCAATAAGCTCTTTTTCTTGAATACCGTGCAAAAAACGCCTTTCTATTACCTCTCTCATACTCTCATAATCGTCTTGTCCCTCTACATATTTTATGTTAAACTTCCTGTACTGACTTTTCTTTGGCTTTCCATCTACAAACACCACCATAGACCCTACATTGTCTTGACCTCTTGTGTTTGAAATATCATAGGCTTCAATTCTCTTAGCGTAATCAAGCCCCACTAAATTAGAAAGTTCTAATACAGCCTGGTCTTTTGAAATTTCCTCTCTTATTGATATGTCATTCTTAAGGGCTTCTAAAGCATTTTGATAAACCATATCCACCAGTTCTTTTTTCTTACCTCTTACAGGAATTGTTATAAAAACTTTGTTGCCTCTCTTTTGTGATAACCATTCACTGAGAAGCTCTCTTTCGTCTAATTCCACATCAGTTATTATTTCTTTGGGAATGTAAGGAGCACCTTCATAAAATTGCTTTATAAAGGAAGAGATTATTTCTCCTCTTTCCATTCCCTCAGTATTTTTCATATAATAATGTTCTCTGCCACTTAGTTTTCCGTGTCGCACAAAAAATACCTGTATACAGGAAATATCCACACTTCGAGCCATTGAAATTATATCCTGTTCATCTTCTCCTACTGATACCACTTTTTGTTTTTCTGATGTCCTTTCAATAGCAAAAATCTGGTCTCTAATCCTCGCCGCTTCCTCGAACCTCAATTCTTCCGCCGCTTTTTGCATGTCTTCTTTAAGTTTTTGTATGAGCCAATCCCTCTTTCCATCAAGAAAGAGAACTGCCTGATCAACTAATTTTCTATAATCTTCTTTATTTATTTTGTTAGTGCAAGGAGCAGAACACAATCCTATGTGGTAATAGAGACATTCTCTAACTTTACCAATGTCCTTTTCAATATTTCTGTTACATGTCCTTACTGGAAACATTTTTCTGACAAGTTTTATAGTCTCCCTCACTGCAAAGGCACTGCTATAAGGGCCAAAATATTTAGCCCCATCTGGCTCAATTCTTCTTGTAAACATTATGCGGGGATACTCTTCATTTACTGTAACTTTAATATAGGGGTAATTTTTGTCATCTTTTAATAATATATTATACTTAGGCTTATACTTTTTAATTAAGTTACATTCCAACATTAAAGCTTCAAGTTCAGTATCAGTAACAATGTACTCAAAGTCTTCCACATGAGAAAGCATTACTTTTACTTTTGGCAATTGATTTTCTTTGTTTTGAAAATACTGCCTCACTCTGTTTTTGAGAACTACCGCTTTACCCACATAAATTATTTTGCCACTTTTGTCTTTCATTATATAAACACCAGGTTTTTCAGGCAAAAGTTTTAATTTCTCTTCTATGTTCATTGTCCATCACCTTAGAATTTCATTTAGTTAAATAAGATCTTATTATATCTCTTGCTATAGGTGCTGCTACTTTCCCACCTTCACCACCATTTTCAACTATTACACTTACGACAATTTGTGGATTTTCGGCAGGTGCAAAACCTACAAACCACGCATGGGGAGCACCGTGAGGATTTTCTGCAGTCCCAGTTTTGCCTGCAACTGTAATACCAGGAATTTGTGCAGCTTTACCTGTCCCCTCTTTATCGTTAACTGCGCCTATCATCAATTGTTTAATAGTATCTGCCACTTTTTTTGATATAGGATTCAAATACTGCGAAGGAGTGCTCTTTTCAATGACTGTACCTGAAATAGGATCTGCCACGTATCTCATCAAATAGGGTTTCATTATAACCCCATCATTTGCAACGGCAGAAGCAACCAATGCCATTGTAAGAGGTGTTACAAGGATTTTACCCTGTCCTATAGAAGTTTCTGCTAAAGCAACTTTCCCTTCAATAGGAGGAAAATAATTTTTTGCTGTATCTATTTCTAAAGGAACTCTCTTATCCAACCCAAAATTATATGCCATTGACTGTAAATTTTCACTGCCTAAATCTAAACCTATCTGTATAAAAAAGGAATTGCAAGACCTATAAAAAGCTTGTTTAAAATCCTCTATTCCATGAGCAATGCCTCCAAAATCATTTATCCTGTTGCCATCCACAATTATATATCCTTTGCAATCAAAAGTCTTGTTATATAACTCAGGTTCATATGTCAAAACTGCTGCAGTAGTTACAATTTTAAAGACAGAACCAGGGGGATACAAACCTTGTGTAGCTCTATTTAAAACCACGTTATCTGGGCTTGTCATTATTTCTTTCCAATTCTCCCCTAAAGTATTAGGGTCATAAGAAGGGGTAGAAACCATGGCTAAGATTTCCCCTGTTTTAGGATTTAAAGCCACCACTGCTCCTTTTTTTCCTTCCATCTCTTTATAAGCAAGGTCTTGAAGAGTTTTATCTATTGTCAAATATACATCATCTCCTACCTGTCCTTTTGCTAAAACCAATTTTCTTAGAATAGTCATCGGGTCATTTCCTACCATCCCAAGTAATTCTTTGTCATAAGCTTTCTCTATTCCCGCATTCCCTTGTTGATATATTCTGCGACTATACCCTATTACTTGCGCAAAAGCAGGCCCATCTAGGTATTCTCTCTTTTGTGAACCATCTACAAACACGCTTTTTGCAAGTACAGTCCCATTTCTGTCCAAAATACTACCTCGCAATATCTTTTTTTCTTGTTCTATAAGTCTTCGATTGTAAACACTATAAGAACTAGTAATTAATTTATCTCTTTCATATATTTGGAAATAAGTTAAATAGGCAATTAGTCCGAAAAAAAGTACAGAAAAAAACCAAAACAAAATTTTAATATTGCGATTTAAGTTGGACATCCTGTTGCTCCTCCTTAAGAGCTATGCCATTGAGCATGCCCAATGTCACAAAACTCGTCACCATAGAACTACCACCATAACTTACAAAGGGAAGGGTTACCCCTGTCAGAGGTATGAATTTTATGACACCACCAATTATAGTAAAAACTTGTAAACTAAACATTGAAATAAGGCCTGCAGCTACTAATACACCAAACTCGTCTTTAGCATTTAGTGCTACTTTAATCCCTCTATACATTATAACAAAATACACAAGAATTATGGCTATAGCACCTAAAAGTCCAAATTCTTCACTAATAGCAGAAAATATGAAGTCAGTTGCCACAACCGGTATATACTCTGGATGCCCCATACCGAGCCCTGTGCCAAAAAAGCCTCCTGCAGCAATGGCGAAAAGGGATTGTACAATTTGATATGTCTTCCCCGGTACATCCATCCAAGGATTCAACCATGCCTCAATTCTTACTCTTACGTGCCAAAACAAAAAGTAGGATATTATGCCTCCTAAAACAAATAGCCCAATCCCTACTGCTGTGTACAATAGATTAGAAGTAGAGACAAAAATTAATAATACTGTAGTAGCATAAAATAAAAACGCCATCCCTAAGTCTTTTTCTAATACAAATATTCCTACAATTGCAAGAGTTATTAATCCTAAAATAATTATGTCTTTTGTTTCTCTCCTGGTGCACAAATATTTTGCCAAAAAAATTATATATATTATCTTAGCAAGTTCAGCTGGCTGAACATATATGCCGTCAAAAGTAAGCCAGTTTTTAGCACCACCTATCTCTCTTCCAAAAATTAATGTTGAGCCCAGTAGTGCTATTGTAAGTGCAATGTAAATAGCTTCCCCATATTTGAGTTTATAAAGTAAATCGTAGTATTTTGAAATATATGAGGAAATGAAGTAAAGTAAAAATCCTATTGCAATCCAAACAATCTGTTTTATGAGCAAATCTGGTGCAACTCTATATATCATTATAAGCCCCATTTCTGTCAAAAAAGAAGTTAAAATGATAAATTGGATCTCACCCAAAGGAAACAATCTTACATGCAAATAATATACAATATATATCAATATCGGAAAAGCTAAGGTAAAGTATATAGTGTCAAAGCCTTTGGGCTTATTGTGTATAAAAAGCAATGCAAAAGCTATCACAAATATCCAAAAAACATTTTTCATAGCTTTAGATCCAGTTTTTATATATTCTTCCATAAGATTTCACCCTATAAAATAAATTTGAGTTCAACATCTCCTAAAGTAATTACATCATTATTTGTTATTTTGGCAATTCTTTTTATTCTCTTACCATTTACAAAAGTGCCATTTGTACTGTTTAAATCTTGTATATAAAACCTTTTGCCCCTCTTTCGTATGATAGCATGCCGTGCAGACACATAAGGGCTTTCAATTACTATATCGCATTCCTCCGACCTTCCTATAGTAGTAACTTCAAAAAGATTAAAAGTCCTTTCTCCATTTAAAAAAGAAAGTTTTGCAGAGGTTATTTGCCTCTCATATCTTGCCCCTTTTATGTCCATATACACTATTTTAAAAACCCTGTATAAAAACAGGTAGATGAGAAAAATAAGGACATATTTTAATATCTGAGAAGCTATGGCATAATACATAAATTCACCTCATTTTTGAGAAAGGACTTTTTTCAAAAACCATCCAGTATAAGAATTCTCATTAGCAGCAATTTCCTCAGGTGTCCCTGTAGCTATTACCATTCCACCTTTGTCTCCACCTTCTGGTCCTAAGTCAATAATATAGTCTGCACTTTTTATGACATCTAAGTTGTGTTCAATTACAATAACAGTGTTACCTGCATCAGTTAATCTATTTAAAACATCAAGAAGCCTATGCACATCTGCAAAATGTAATCCAGTTGTAGGCTCATCCAAAATATATAATGTCTTACCTGTAGGTCTTTTAGAAAGTTCAGTAGCTAATTTTACTCTTTGGGCTTCTCCTCCTGAAAGCTGAGTAGAAGGTTGCCCTAGTTTAATATATCCTAGTCCTACATCATACAAAGTCATCAATTTATTTTTTATCCTAGGTATATTTTCAAAAAACACTAACGCTTCTTCTACCGTCATATTAAGTACATCCGAAATATTTTTTCCTTTATATTTTACTTCCAATGTTTCCCTATTATACCTTTGACCCTTGCACACTTCACAAGGGACATACACATCCGGCAAAAAGTTCATCTCAATTTTAATTATACCATCTCCTCCACATGCTTCACACCTTCCACCTTTAACGTTAAAACTAAATCTCCCTGGTTTATAGCCTCTCATTTTAGCTTCTGGGGTATTTGCAAAAACCTCTCTTATATAGTCGAAAACTCCTGTATATGTAGCAGGATTTGAGCGAGGAGTCCTGCCTATAGGAGACTGGTCAATATTTATTACTTTATCTATATTATCGATACCCTCTATTGCATCGTGCATACCTGGTTTATCTTTGGACTTATAAATCTTCTGTGCCAATGCTTTGTACAGTATCTCATTTATAAGGGTGCTTTTGCCTGAGCCAGAAACCCCTGTAACACATATAAATACTCCAAGAGGGAAAACCACATCTATATTTTTTAAATTGTTTTCCTTAGCTCCTTTCACTATTAAAGCTTTTCCATTAGGTTTTCTCCTCTGTTTTGGCACTTCTATCTTTATTTTGCCACTTAAATACTGTCCTGTAATTGACTTTTCACATTTTAACACATCTTCTATCGTACCCGCAACTACAATTTCTCCTCCATGCTCACCTGCACCTGGTCCTACATCCACAATGTAGTCTGCCGCATATATTGTATCCTCGTCGTGCTCTACTACTATAAGAGTATTGCCTTGGTCTCTTAATTTTTTCAAGGAATTTATAAGTCTTTCATTATCTCTTTGATGAAGTCCAATGCTGGGTTCGTCCAAGATATATGTGACTCCTACAAGTCCAGAACCTATCTGACTTGCCAATCTTATCCTTTGTGCTTCTCCACCTGATAAAGTAGCTGCGGGCCTTGACAGAGTTAAATAATCAAGGCCTACATCTACAAGAAAACTAAGCCTTGCTTTTATTTCTTTTAAAATTGGCTTTGCAATAATCTCATGTCTTTCTGTCAATTTGAGTTGGTCAATAAATTTTATAAGCTCGCCAACAGAAAGGTCTGTCATTTCTTTTATGGAAAGTCCACCAACAGTCACAGCTAACGCTTCTGGCTTTAATCTTGCTCCATGGCATGCAGGACAAGTAACCGGTCTCATATACTTTTCTATCTCTTCTTTTATAAAATCTGAAGAAGTATTGTTGTACCTTCTTTCAAGATTGTTTACTATCCCTTCAAATCCATAGGACTTTCCCTTTGTATCTTTGCCATAAAGCAGTACATTTTTTAAATCTTCACTAAACTTTTCATAAGGAGTATTCTCTGTATATCCAAAATGTTCAATCAATCTTAAAATGTTGTAATAAGCATAACTATCCTGTGAAGCAACAATCCCCGGCAACAACCCATTTGCTAATGATTTTTTAGGGTCTTGTATTAAAAGCTCTGGATCTACCTTCATAAATTCCCCCAATCCAGTGCAAACAGGGCAAGCCCCATAAGGGCTATTGAAGGAAAACATTCTCGGAGAGAGCTCCTCAATACTTATGTTGCACTCTGTACAAGCGTATTTTTCAGAGAGTGTAAAGCTTTCTCCGTCTATTACATCAATAGTAACTATCCCATCTGCTAATTTTAAAGCTGTTTCTATAGAATCCGTCAGCCTCATGTCAATTCCCAGTTTTATAATAATCCTATCTACTACGACTTCAATAGTATGCTTTTTATTTTTATCAAGCTTAATCTCCTCATTTATATCGTACATTACTCCATCAATTTTCACTCTGACATATCCACTCTTTTTTATATCATTTAAAAGCTTAGCATATTCCCCTTTTCTTCCTCTAATAACAGGAGCCAGTACCTGTATCCTTGTACCTTCTGGCAATTCTTTGACCCTGTCCACCATCTGATCTATAGTTTGCATGCTAATCTCTTTTCCGCAAACAGGACAATGGGGGATCCCAGCCCTTGCATATAAAAGTCTTAGATAGTCGTAAATCTCAGTTATCGTACCTACAGTAGAACGAGGGTTTTTATTTGTGGTCTTTTGGTCTATAGATATTGCCGGTGAAAGTCCTTCTATATAATCAACGTCTGGTTTATCCATTTGTCCTAAAAATTGCCTTGCATAAGCAGACAAAGACTCCACATATCTCCTCTGACCTTCGGCATAAATGGTATCAAAGGCAAGAGAAGACTTGCCAGAGCCTGATAAACCCGTTATCACAGTTAATTTATCTCGTGGAATCTCCAAATCTATATTTTTTAAATTGTGAACCCTTGCACCTTTAATTACAATTTTGTCCTTCACCATGATTTCACCTCAAACTACTTCCTCCAACTGTTTCTTCAATTCAAAAATCACATCTCTCAATTTTGCAGCCTTTTCAAACTGCAGCTCAATTGCAGCTTCTTTCATTTCTTTTTCAAGTTGCTCTATAGTTGACTTAATAATTTCAGGGTCATAAGTCTTAACTTTCTTTCTTGTGTACTTCTGTTCTTCTTCAGCAACGTGAGTAGCTTCAATTACATCTCTTACTCCCTTAATTACTGTCTTTGGAGTTATACCATGTTTTTTGTTATATTCCATTTGTATTTTTCTTCTTCTATTCGTCTCATCAATTGCTCTCTTCATAGAATTTGTTACAGTATCTGCATACATTATTACTCGTCCTTCCGCATTTCTTGCGGCACGTCCTATAGTCTGTATTAAGGAAGTCTCTGAACGCAAAAATCCCTCTTTGTCCGCGTCTAATATTGCCACCAAAGCAACCTCAGGTATGTCTAATCCCTCTCTCAAAAGGTTTATGCCTATTAAAACATCGAATTTACCCAGCCTTAAATCTCTTATTATTTCAACCCTTTCAATCGTCTCAATATCAGAATGTAAATATTTTACTTTTATTCCCATATCCTTGAGATAATCCGTTAAATCCTCAGCCATTTTTTTCGTAAGAGTTGTAACAAGCACTCTAAAGCCTTTATCAACTGTTTTTCTAATTTCCCCTATCAAATCATCTACTTGTCCCTTAACAGGCTTTACTATCACTTCTGGATCCACAAGACCTGTCGGTCGTATTAACTGCTCAACAACCTGCTCTGAATGTTCAATCTCATAAGGCCCTGGTGTTGCAGAAACAAAGATAACTTGATTTATTCTCTCTTCAAACTCTTCAAAAGTAAGGGGACGATTGTCAAAAGCAGAAGGAAGTCTAAATCCGTATTCTACTAATGCTTCTTTCCTTGACCTGTCTCCATTGTACATGCCTCTGATCTGAGGAATTGTCACATGAGACTCATCTATAAAAATAAGAAAATCTTTAGGAAAATAATCTAAAAGGGTATAAGGAGGGCTTCCTGGAGGTCTTCCTGAAATATGCCTTGAATAATTTTCTATTCCTTGGCAGTAGCCCATCTCTTGTAGCATCTCTAAATCGTAATTTGTTCTCTGTTTTAGCCTTTCAGCTTCTACTATTTTACCAGCATCTTTAAGTTCTTTATACCTTTGCTCCAATTCTTCTCGAATGCTTTTTATTGCTCTTTCCAATTTATCTTTTGAAGTAGCATAGTGAGAAGCCGGAAATATAGCCACGTGTTTTCTTAATCCCAGTACTTCGCCTGTTAATACATCAATTTCCGCTATTCTGTCAATTTCATCTCCAAAAAGCTCAACCCTTATCGCCTTATTGGAAAAAGAAGCAGGGAAAATTTCTATTACATCTCCTCTTACCCTGAATTTGCCTCTTGTAAAATTCACATCATTTCTTTCATATTGTATATCTACAAGCTTTTTAATTATTTCGTCCCTATCTTTTATCATTCCCGGCCTTAGGGAAAGCATAAGATTTTCGTAATCTACAGGGTCACCTAAGCCATATATACAAGAAACACTGGCGACAATTATAACGTCTCTTCGCTCAAAAAGAGCTGCCGTAGCAGAGTGCCTCAATTTATCTATTTCTTCATTTATAGAAGCGTCTTTTTCAATATAAGTATCAGTTTGGGGTATATAAGCCTCCGGTTGGTAGTAGTCATAATAACTTACAAAATATTCCACTGCATTGTCTGGAAAAAACTCTTTAAATTCACTGTATAATTGCGCAGCCAAAGTCTTATTATGAGCAATGACAAGAGTAGGGCGATTTAACTTTTGTATTATATTAGCCATAGTAAAGGTTTTTCCAGAACCCGTCACACCCAATAAGGTTTGAAATCTATATCCTTTTTTTACCCCTTCAACTAATTTCTCTATAGCTTGAGGTTGGTCTCCTGTTGGTTTAAAATTAGATACCAACTTAAATCCACTCATTTTTTCTACCCTCTTTGCAATTTATCATCTTATTATTATAGCATACCCTACTTGTCAACACAAACATAACCAAACAGCCGGCCTTTACAGGTCGGCTGAATTTTTTATAATTCCGTCTTTAAGTTTTGGCACAATATCAAACTTATCAACTGTCAAGCAAAACTCAATATCTTCATCATACCCTAAGTCTTTTAATCTTTTAAAGTGATAGCCCTCCTTCATTATTTCATACAAGTTGTCCTCATAAGGTTTATACAAAAAATAACAGGCTTTTGACAAATCATCACTTTCAAATTTCATTAAATCTTGCAATTTTTTATATATCACTCCAGCAGTTATTATGTCGTCAAAAGAAAATTTCCCTTCTGTACCAGCACATACAATTACTGTATCTTTATTGCTTGTGTATATATACTTAGCAACAGCAGAAGCATTTAAAAGGCATCCTAAAATTACATTATCTGCTAAAGAGACTTTTTTTAAAGCTTTTGTTCCATTAGTAGTAGTAAAAATTATCGTTTTATTCTCTACTTTTTCACGAGTATACTCTAAAGGAGAATTAGATAGGTCAAAGCCTTCAATCTTTGTAGAGTTTCTTTCCCCAGCTAAAAGATAAGTTTTTTTATCTAAACTTTTTACAAGTTCGATCGCTTCTTCTACTTCTGAAACTGGAATAATCTCTTTAGCTCCGTTGTACAAAGCAGTAGTAATAACACTTGTCGCCCGTAGAGTATCTATTACAACGACATTTTTGTCTTTTAATTCTCTTTCATTAATAGAATTATATGTTTCAAAAGTTTGTAAAAACACACACTTTGCCTCCTTATTTGTTTTTCTTAAAGATGTTTTTAAATATTTCTTTTAGTTTTTTTATAAATATTCCCCCCTCATTGATTTCATAAATCATAGAAGTTGCCTTTGGCACTATTAAAACTCCTAATCCCAAAATTCCCTGTGGATCCTTATATTCATAGTTAGTGTAATTACCATTTAAATCTTTTACAGTGATCCACATCACAGAAGGCCGTTCATTGAGTATTCGTATTATATCATCTGGCTCATTAATAGGAATATCATTAATTTTTAATATTACATCCCCCGGTTTAATTCCCATTTCTCTAGCGGGAGAACCTTTTGCTGTCGCTAAAATCATCACTCCTGTATCTGGCGCTACAAAAAGAGGTGGATTTTCCCTTTCTTCTCTTTGGCCTATTAAAATTAAAAGCTCATGAGCCACTGGAGCAAAAATAGCTGCTAAATATTGAAATAATTTAATATAGATTCCTAATATCGCCAATATAATCAAAACTATACTAAAGAAAAATAAACGTATAGAAGAAATTCGCGTTTTCTTTTCTGGAAGTTGTGTTAAAGCTAAATCTCCGTATCCTAAAGCTGCAATACCTGGCATAATTAAAAAAATTGCATTATTTAAATCAATTCCAGCCGGTTTGATAATGGGCCACCAATCTGGCATATTTACTCCCTGTCCCGTTATTGTTATCCCAGTAGCAATAGTTAATGCAGCAAAAGGAATAGGCCAAAATTTTTGCATAGTAAAGCCTCCTGCCACTCGCCCATCCTTAAGCCTTACAAAGATAGGAGTGGTATTCCTTGGACCATCTATATATATTAAAAGGCTTTCCATCAAATGAAGAATACCTACAATAGACATAAGTGCAGGAACACTTATACTAGGAAATCCAAAAATTAAGCTGGATAGGGAAACTATTCCTCCTGCATAAGAAAAACAAATATATCTAGGATTGACAAACATTAACACTATAGCCAAAGGCCATACATACTGAAGCCCTACATTTTCTATTGTTATTCCTAAAAATATCATAAAAAAGCTCCCAATTATTGCAGCAATTACACCATAAAAGATAGAGTCAAGAACCAATTCTTTCATTGGTTCTTGCTCATGTCCCATAATCTCTCTTTCTATAGCTATTTTATTTCTATACTGCATTATCATTAGAATTATCACTATCCAGAAAAAAGGATTAAAAATTGACAAAGCTATTGTCTTTATTGCCATCCAAAAAACTTGAATAAAAGCTATCATTTTAACACCCTACTTTATCTCACTTTTTACAATCTCAAAAGCTTTTATAAGCTGAGTATCTCTTTTTAAGTCAGGAGTATCTTGAAGAGTGTAATTTGCAGGAAGCTCTACTACGTAATTTGGCTCAATTCCTTTGCCTTGAATATTTGTGCCATTTGGCGTGTAATATCTCGCAATAGTATATTTTAATCCTGTACCATCGCCAAAGTCAACAACAGTTTGTACCAGCCCTTTCCCAAAGGTAGTGGTTCCAACTAAAATTCCTACTTTTCTATCTTTTATTGCACCTGCTAAAATTTCTGAAGCACTGGCACTGCCTTTATTTACAAGCACTGCAATAGGCAATCCCAATCCTGGTCCTTTAGAATAATATTCTTTATTGTCAACTCTTCCTTTAGTCGTCACAACAACTCCTTTGGGCAAAATTAAATTAGAAATATCTATAGTTTCCTCTAAAAGTCCACCAGGATTATCTCTTAAATCTATTATAAGTCCTTTCATTCCTTGAGATTTTAATCTATTAAGGGATGCTTTAAAGTCATCAGAAGTACTTTGATCAAACATTGTAATCTTAATATATCCAATCTTATCAGGAAGCATTTCCTCATATACCGTTTCTAATTTTATTATCTCTCTCGTGATTGTCTTAGTAAAAGTTTTTCCTTCTCTCATTATAGTAAGCGTTACCTGTGTTCCTTGAGGTCCTCTCATCATTGCCACTGCCTCGTCTAAATTTTTGCCACTTACTTTTGTATTGTTCACTTCTACTATTATATCCCCGGATTTTATCCCTGCTCTTTCTCCTGGTGTATTTTTTATTGGAGAAACCACTACAATATGATCTTCTTTATCAACTGCTACAACTATACCTATTCCCCCATAAGTGCCTGTAGTCTGAGTCATAAAATCAGAAAACTCTTTTTTATTCATGTATACAGTATAAGGGTCTCCTAAAGAGTTGGCCATCCCTTTCATAGCGCCTTCTAAAAGGACTGAGGAGTTAACTTTATCAACATACCTATTTTCAAGAATTTTCTCAATATCAAAAAGCTTATTATATTCTTCTATCAACTGGTACTCCTCACGAGAAACAAGGACTTTACCATTAGGAAGAGCCACTGATACTGCATTTGCTAACATAAAAGTTATAACATTTGTAACTATTAAAAGCACTGCTAATAAAATATAAAATCTTTTTTTTGCCATAATTTCCCCACCTTTTTTAGTCTCTTAAAATTATATATGTATGTTCTTTTTTATTATACAACATTCATGAAATAAAAAAAACAGACTGGTTATTTTAACCAGTCCATCGGATCTACAGGAACACCGTTTTTGCGCACTTCAAAGTGCAAATGAGGCCCTGTACTTAAACCTGTGCTTCCTGCCTTCGCTATAACTTGACCTCTTTTAACCATATCTCCTTCTTTAACTAATAAAGCAGAATTATGACCATACAAAGTGGATATTCCGTCTCCATGGTCTATAATTACTGCATATCCATATCCACCGTAATAACCTGCAAAAATGACTTGTCCATCTGCCGCAGCTACTATTGAAGCGCCCGTCTCGGCAGCAATATCAATACCCGTATGCATTCTACTCTGTTTAAGTATAGGATGATATCTCATTCCAAAAGGTGAGGTTATAACACTACTAGAAGGAACAGGCCATAAGAGTTTTCCACCACCATATTTAATTTTTGACTTCGCTTGTAATTGTTGAATAACTGTTTCTAGTTGTTTTGATTGTTGCAGTAACTCGTCTTCCTGTTGTTCATATAGTTTTTGCTGTCTCTCTAAATCTCTCATTAAACCTTCCCGCGAGGCCATAGCTACTTGTAATTCCCTTTGTCGAGAAACTATTTGATTTTTATAATTTTGCGCTTCTTTTTGCATTTGTGCTAATTCTTCCTCTTTTTGTTCAATAAGTTCTCTTTGTTGCTTATAGGATTCAAATAAATTCGAATCAAAATCTACTATGCGTTTTACAATATCCAATCGTGTTATAAAATCTCCAAAATTTTTGGCACCAAGAAGCACATCTAAATATCCCCATTCTCCACTTATGTATATAGCCCTTATGCGCTCCTTCATTGTTTGGAACTGGGTATTTTCCTTTTGTTTGGCCGCTTCTAATTCTTTGCGCGTTTTGTTAAGTTTTGCAGTAATATCAGACAATTGTTTTTGTGCATTTGCTAATTCTTGCTGTGTAGCATTAAGTTTTTTATCTAAATCTGCTATTTGAGCGGCAATATCATTTTTTTGATTAATTACTTCTTCCTTTTTCTTCTTAGTCTCAGTAATGGATTTTTGAATTTGATTTAATTTGTTTTTAGCATCTTGAAGCTGGTCCGCTTTTGGATAGGACGTAAAGAGCACTGTAAAGAGAAATATAACAACAAAGAGTAGCCATTTCCACCTGTATCTTCGCAATGCTATTTCCCCCTTGTAAATTTTACACATTCAAGAACCTTTTAATTGAAAGTCCACTTCCTAAGGCTCCAATTATTGCACCAATTAAAGAAAAATACACCAAAATGTCCCCTACTATTTTTTCTAATGGCAATAGTTGAAACACTATTAATTTATTATTAATAATATCAAGCACATATCCATAAATTAAAACTAATAGTGCAACTGATAACAAGGCACCTACCAGTCCTAATACTACACCTTCAATCAAAAAGGGCCATCGTATAAACCAATCAGTCGCTCCAATATACTTCATTATGTTTATTTCTCTTCTCCTTGCAAAAACCCCCAATTTTATTGTGTTGGAAATTATGACAATTGAAATTATAAAGAGAATAAGTATAATGGAAAGCCCCACTATCCTTATTATCTTTATAATTCCAAGAAGCTTATCTACAACATCTTGCCCATAACTTACCTTGTCAACTCCATTTATTTGCTTTATCTCGTTTGAAATATCTTTCATTAAACCAGCATCTTTCACTTTTACTATATAAGATTGGGGAAGGGGATTGTCCTTTTCTAAACCTTCTGCTAAATAGCTTTTATCTCCTAATTGTTGTTTAAATTTTTGTAAAGCCTCTTCTTTAGATTCAAAAACTACTGAAGTAACACCAGGTATTGTTTTTATCTCATTACCTATTTGGCTAACTTCTTGCTCAGAAATATTATCTTTTAAAAACGCTTTAAGTTCTAATTGAGATTCCACCTGATTAGTCAAACTATTAACATTTAAAATAATAACAAGAAACAAACCTAAAATAAGCATTGCTGCCATTACAGAAGTTATAGAAGCTATTGTCATAAGCCTATTTCTTGCTAAATTGCTAAAACCTTCTTTTAAAAAATATTTTAAATTTCTAAAGAGCATATCCATAAACACCCCTTGCTTCATCTCGTACTATGTTTCCTTTTTCCAGCGCTATTACCCTTTTTTTCATAGCATCTACTATGTCTTTTGCATGGGTGGCCATAACAACTGTAGTACCTCTTTTATTTATTTCAGAAATAAGTTTTACAATTTCCCAGGAAGTATCAGGATCCAGATTCCCCGTAGGTTCGTCTGCTATAAGAATAGAAGGTTCATTTACAATAGCTCTTGCTAAAGAAACCCTTTGCTGTTCTCCACCAGACAGCTGCCTAGGATACTTGTCCGCTTTATCACTTAATCCTACTAATGACAATACCATCGGGACTTTTCTTCTTATCTCCTTTGGATGTGCTCCAACTATTTCCATAGCAAAGGCAACATTCTCAAACACTGTTTTATTAGGAAGCAATCTAAAATCTTGAAAAACTACCCCCATACTCCTTCTCAAATAAGGTATCTCCCGCTTTTTAAGTTTTGTTATATCTTTTTTATTAATCACAATACTGCCAGAAGTAGGTTCTTCCTCTTTTAGCAATAATTTAATTAAAGTTGATTTACCTGCACCACTAGGCCCAACAATAAATACAAATTCTCCACTTTCAATTTCAAAACTAATATTTGAAAGAGCAATTATATCTTTATTGTATCTTTTAGATACATTTATAAACTTTATCAAATTTTCTCACCTCGGAATATCGTATAATTTTGTCAAAGTCATGATCATCTTTAACAGGACAGCTTCATCAAAATTCTTAGCATCCAGGCCTGTCATTTTAAAAATTTTATCAAGTCTATAAACTAATGTATTCCTATGGATGTATAACTCTCTGGCAGTCTCACTCAAATTTAGACTATTTCTAAAAAAAGCATTTAAGGTTTGTATCAATTCCTCATCTTTGAAAATACCAAAATCAATATTTCTTTTCTTAATAAAATTATTTACTTTTTCTATGTCAATTCCCCATAAAATTTCTGCAAAGCTGTAATCTTCGTAAATATATATTCCTTTTTCATCTTCCAATTTTTTACCAATAAGTAAGGCTGTCTCTGCTTCCCTATAGGCGATATGTATATCCTCAATTGGCACAAAGGAAGAAGAACTGGCTATTTTTACTTTCATATAGCCTTCAGATTCTATCATATCTTTCATAGTTTTATAAAGTTCTATTAAAGAGTTATTTCCTTTGTAAGAAAATATCGCTGCAAATCTTTTATCATCAAATTTTACAGTATATAAATTACCTTTATCAAAAATGTTGGTAATTATTTTTATCGCATCGTCAATTTCATTATTCGATTCGACAATTGCTACTGTGTATTTCACATTCTTATTTATTTTATATTTTTCAGCATAATACGACACTAAATTTACGCTTAATTTACCTGTTAAAGCCTCTATCAAAAACTCTTCTCTATTATATTTCTGCAGCAATTGTTCAAAAATTAGAGAAATTAGATAAAGCACTTTTTTTGATTGTTCATCTTTTCCTTCTAAAGCGATAGTAAAAAAGAGAACATCATTGTAAAATATGTTATAGCATATAAATTCCCCTACTTCATATATCTCTTTTTCATCAATATATTCTACATTTATCTTTAAAAATCCTGCTTTTTTTTCAAAAAAATCTTTGTCGCCGTAAATTAAATTTCCGGACTTATCTATTATATATATTGGCATTTGAATATTTTTTTGAATATCGTAGGCTACCTTTTTTATAAGGTCATAGCCGATCATTTTCATACCACCTTACTTTATAGTATACAATAATTATACACTATTTCCTAGAAGAAATAATAGGCAAATGTAAATTTATGTGGTATTTTGACACAAAAAATAAAAGGCGGAATAACCGCCTTTTAGCTTATTACTCTATTCAAAATTGTCATTTCTGTTTCTTTGTCAAACATGTGCAATTTATTTATATCAAATCCTATTTTAATTACGTCTCCTGCTTTTGCTCTTGTTCTTGGATCTACTCTTGCTGTCAATGAAACACCATTCACATCCAAATATAGAAATGTCTCTGGACCCATTAGCTCTGTAACTTCTACTTTTGCTTCGACTACAGCCTCTGGATATGCTTCCAAGAACACTTCTTCGTCATGCAAATCTTCTGGCCTTATTCCTAGCACAATTTCTTTTCCAACGTAGCTTGGATCTTTTAATCTCTTTAAAATCCCTTCTGGCACCAAAACGCTGAATCCCTTAAAAGTAGCATATACTTTGCCATTCTTATTCTCTAATCTTGCATCAATAAAGTTCATTTGAGGACTTCCAATAAATCCAGCAACAAATAAATTATTTGGATAATCATAAATAGTCTGAGGTTTATCTACTTGCTGAATAACTCCATCCTTCATAACTACTATTCTTGTACCCATTGTCATAGCTTCTGTTTGGTCGTGGGTAACATATATGAAAGTCGTCTGCAATCTATCGTGTAGTTTAGCCAGCTCGGTTCTCATTTGTACTCTCAATTTTGCATCTAAGTTGGACAAAGGTTCATCCATCAAGAATACTTTTGGATTGCGGACAATAGCACGCCCCAATGCAACCCTCTGTCTTTGTCCACCTGACAAAGCTTTTGGTTTCCTGTTTAAATATTCTTCCAATCCTAAAATTCGAGCTGCTTCTTTTACTTTTCTATCAATTTCCGCTCTTGGAACCTTTCTAAGTTTAAGACCAAAAGCCATATTGTCATACACTGTCATATGAGGATAAAGAGCATAGTTTTGGAATACCATTGCGATATCCCTATCTTTTGGTGGCACGTCATTCACAAGTTTGCCATCAATATAAAGTTCGCCTTGAGATATTTCCTCAAGCCCTGCTATCATTCTCAATGTTGTAGTTTTACCACAGCCAGAAGGTCCAACCAATACTATAAACTCTTTGTCCTGAATTTCTAGATTAAAATCTTTAACTGCGGTAACACCGCCTGGATAGACTTTGTAAACATGTTTGAGTACAACATCAGCCATTTTTAGATTCCCCCTATTAGAAAACGTTTGATGTTTTTATTATAATACTATTTCTTCTTCTTTACTATCGTCAATAAATATGATATTTAGCACAAATTTTTGTACAATATATCTACAATAGTAGGTATTTTTTTCTTTAACCCTCTTTTTTTTGAATTTTATTTAAAAAATTAAACCACAAGAACACTAATACTCCATCAATAGCAATCAAACTCCAAAAAACATATAGTTTCACTATTTCCCCCTCCTCATCCAGGGGGACAATTTAAAAATAGTGATGAGATTCCCTAAGGCCAAAAGTGCTACCACGTCTATAATTAGACTATATAAATAGTGCCAGTGAAGATACTTTAGTGCCCCTATATGCACTAATGAATATTCCATTATAAAAAATAATGCGGCTGAAATAATCACATCTATAAGGCGCAAAATATTATTTTTAGGATATGTTTGTGCATACAATACCCCTATGCAAAAAGGCGCACCTAAAGTAAAAAATAAACTTGAATCAAAGATCCTAATAACAACATTAGAAAAATCGTAAAGATTAAGACCAATTGCAATTTCATCTACAACAAGTTGAAAGCTTAAAGCTAATAGGCCTCCCCATACAGTATATTTTATATACCTCCAATCAACTAATAAAAATAAAATAATCCATGAAACTACGAAAGTTATTATCCATGGCACTTATACCACCTCTTATTTAGTTTACCCATTTTTTAATCTCTAATAAAAAATTTTTTGAAAATCTATTGACAGCTGTTTTCATAAATGATATTATAATAAAAAAATTGAATAACAATACCTCATCTTCTTGGAAGGTGAGGTAGAGGCGCGGGTCATCAAGAGTAGTATACCAGAGGTATTTAAGGGCCGATGAAGGTATATGAAAGGGATGCTCGCCGAAGCGCGTAAATTCCTTAAAGTTTACGCAGCTGGGCCTATGCCGAATAGGTATAGGACTGTCACTGGAGGTTTCCCGAGCCTTCAGTGAAGAGCTATCTCGCTATAGGGGGAAGGAGGTATTACCATGTCTATGTGCAAAATAGGCAGCTGAGGTAATACTTAGCTGTATTTTATTTTGTTTTTTAGTTTCATAATTTAAATTATTAAAGTAAATGAGGTTGATAGAATGTTGCATGGGACAATGAAAATAAATTCAAAGGGTCATTTGGAAATAGGTGGTTGCGATACTGTAACTCTTGCAAAAAAGTTTGGTACACCGCTTTATGTAATAGATGAAGAGCTCTTAAGACAAAATTGTAGAGCATTTTACAATGGCTTTAAAAAAGATTATCCAGGAAATGAAGTGATTTATGCCAGCAAAGCTTTCATGACAATGGCAATATGCAAAATAATTGAAGAAGAAAACTTGGGTCTTGATGTCGTTTCTGGTGGAGAATTATATACTGCGTTAAAAGCAGGATTCCCTGCTGAAAAAATATACTTTCACGGCAACAATAAATCGAAAGAAGAACTTATAATGGCATTAGAAAATAACATTGGGAGAATCATTGTAGATAATTGGTTTGAACTAAATATGTTAAATGACTTGGCAAAAAAGATGAATAAAGTTCCTAATATTTATATAAGAGTATCTCCTGGTGTAGAAGCTCATACTCACCAATATGTAAAAACAGGACAAATAGATTCAAAATTTGGCTTCCCTCTTTTTAATGGAGACGCAATGAGAGCCATAGAATATGCTTTAACTTTGGAAAATGTAAATATAGTAGGTCTACATTCTCATATCGGTTCTCAGATTTTTGATGCAGAATCTTATAAAGCTGAAATAGAAATTATGATGAATTTCTTAAAATTAGTAAAAGAATTTTTAGGTTGGGAAGTAGGGGAACTAGATTTAGGTGGAGGTTTTGGAATAGCATATGTAGAAGAGGACGATCCCCAGCCAATCGAACAAATAGCACAAGAAATAATGCAAGCAGTAAAGGAATATTCCGTTGCTTTAAATATAAAAATGCCAAACATAATTGTAGAGCCAGGTCGTTCTATAATAGGAAATGCTGGAACTACTCTTTACACAGTAGGAGCAATTAAAGACATACCAGGTGTTAGAAAATACGTAGCAGTAGATGGAGGAATGTCTGATAATATACGTACCGCTTTATATGGAGCAAAATATGATGCTATTGTAGCTAATAAAGCTAAGAATATAAAATCAGAAAAAGTATCAATAGCAGGAAAGCTTTGCGAATCAGGTGATATGCTAATTTGGGATATTACCCTACCTAAAATTGAAGAAGGAGATATTTTAGCAGTGCTGTGTACAGGTGCTTACAATTATTCGATGGCCAGCAATTATAACAGGTTACCTCGTCCTGCTGCAGTACTCGTATCTAATGGTCAGGCTGACATAATCGTTGCGCGAGAAACTTATGAAGACTTAATCCGAAATGATATAATCCCAGAAAGGCTAACCAATGAAAAGAGAAAAATCGCTAATTATTAAAAAAAGAGAGGGATAACCTCTCTTTTTTATTATTCACTTTCTTTTGCTGTTTCAGTAGCCTCTTCTTCTGCCTCTTCTTCTTCACTTTCTCTCGGTGCCAATACAGAAACTACAATCTCATCAGGGTCATCTACAACTTTTACTCCCTCAGGAACTTGTATATCTTTTACAAAAAGTGTATCTCCAATCTCTAAATTGCTTAAATCCACAACAATTTCTTGAGGAATTTTGTCGGGTAAGCTTTCCACTGTCAACTCCCAAAGTTGATGCTGTACAATTCCACCTCTACTTTCAATAAGGCCTATTCCCTCAAATTTCAACGGAACAGTAGCTTCAATTTCTTCATACATTGACACTCTTTGGAAATCCACATGAATTATTTTCCCTTTCAAAGTATCTTCTTGAATTTCTTTAATAACCGCATTATGAGTAGAACCATCCACAATCACATTGAGGAGGACATTCCTTCCATGTTTTTGTAGCAACCTTTGAAGCGCGTTATATTCCACTGCCAAAGGAATGCTCTCCGCCATACCCTTGCCATATAAAATAGCAGGAATATAGCCTTGATTTTTCAAACAGCGAGCTGCATTTTTACCAGTATCTCTTTTTATAGCTTCGATACTGATTGCTTGCATCTGTCACTCCTCCTTTTGCTTATTGTTTCCAAATATTATTTTACCACTACGTTTAATAAATATCAAATCCATTTGACAGGTTAATTTTTTCATAGTAAACTTTTATGTGTAAAGTGTGCGCCTGTAGCTCAGCGGATAGAGCGTTCGGCTCCGGACCGAGAGGTCGCAGGTTCGATTCCTGTCAGGCGCACCATTTATTTTATTAGTTTTTACAACATCTTCCATCATTGTTTAATTCATCTATAATTTCTAATAATTCTTCTCCTAAAGAACTTATAATAAAATCAGCTTCTGATAAGTCCTGATTTCCGGAATTAGGATTTTTAAAACCTATCACTTTCATCCCTGCTTTTTTAGCACCATAAACTCCATTATATGAATCCTCAATTACAACACACTCATGGGGTTTTACTTTTAATTTGTCTGCTGTATATAAAAATATATCTGGTGCTGGTTTGCTATTTTTTACATAGTCTCCAGATACAAGCACCTCAAAGCATTTATCAATTCCCAACTTTTTCACAACTAATTCTATCACATCTATAGGAGAGGAAGAAGCAACAGCTAATTTATACTCTTTCTCAAAAAGCTTTTTTACCGTCTCTGTTATACCTTCTATAGGAATTATTTCGCCTGTTTTCAATACATGCTCTAAATACCTTTTTCTATCTACTTCTACAAGCTCTTCTACGCTTTGAGAAAGATTAAATCTTTCTTTAATTTTCCTCCACATGTAATAAGAAGAAGTCCCTACAAATGTCAAATGTTCGTCTTCACTTATCTCTACTCCTAAACTTTTGAATAATTCCTCTTCTAATTTAATGTGTATTGGCTCACTGTCAATAATTACACCGTCCATGTCAAAGATAATTGCTTTAATCACTTATATCAACCCCTTGCAAAGTTGTTAGTTATTTATCTCCAAAAGTTCTAACTCTTGTTTCATTCTTAAACTACCTCTTCACTTATTTGAAAAGTTTTCTTGGTATATATCTTCCTATAGTCTCTATCATCTTTTCATTTGGCTCAAAAAACAAAACAGTTTTTATCCCTTTATCTTCAAACACTGCAAAATACACATCAGGAGAAGACATAGAACTTACCGCTTCAATTCGATTTTTAATAGCTTTTATGTCTTCTGTGAACTTGTCAGTATTAACCCTTGCCATGATTTCAAAATCTCTACAATCAACGCTTACAACATGTTTCCTTCTTTTTTGGTCAATTATTTTATCCACATCCAAATCACTGTTTGTAAGTGAATACTCAAACTCAATGTTTCTCGACCTTATTAAGTAATACGCTAAATAGCCAAACAAAAGCAAAAAGAAAATCAAGAAATTTCTAACTATTGGTATTAAAGGTATCACGCCAAACACAATAATTAATGTAGCCACCACAACACCAATACTAAATAGAGTATCCTTCGAAGTTTTTTGTTTTTTGACTAATCTTTCGATAAATACATCCATTCTCTTTTCACCTCTCCCTTAATTATATCAGCAATGTCAAAATTCCACAACTTTATATATTTAAAAGCGAATAAAATTAAAGTCTCCACCCTTTTAAAAGCGGAGACTTCACCTACTTTTATATTTCAATTTCAATATTATCTCCTGGCTTCAATATATCTGTATAGGAGGCACGCCTTCCATTAAGTTTCATTTCTGGCACTTTGTTATTATCCAGTTTCAAATCTATAAAATTAAATACGTCTACAAACAGATACTCTTCTTTCTCCTTTAACACTACTTCTTTCCCATTTACTGTTACAACAAAACTTGTTAAATCTTCTTTTATAACTATCTCATCCCCATTTTTTATAACATAATTTTGGTCCACTTTTGAATCATTTACAAAAATTATTTTCCCTTTTTGCTGCTTTAGTAGTTCACCAGCAGTTATTGTAGCATCTTGCCCTTTTTGACCTTTTATAATTGTTATTTCGTCTCCATCCTTTATAGGAGTTTTTAAATTTGCTAATGAATCATTTACATATATTTTGGGAGGTGTTCCTTCTTCACCTTTAACAACGATTTTTTGGCCGTTAAGATTGAAAACTAAATCTTTGCCATTTTGTACAATTAAATTTTTAGAGTCATAGTTTATAGCAACCAAAGCATCCATTACCGTGGGATTTTTTATGTTAAAAATCTTTATTGCTTCATTGTCAATAGAAACTTTTATAAAGTCCTTTCTCTTATTTATCATTGCAGAGTAAGCTATTCCTATTGGAGTTATGCTTTCAGGGCCTTTTAACGTCTTCCCTTTGTAATCTAAAATTTCTACTGATTTTATATCTCGTACAGATACTCTATTTATAGGTAAATTCAATATAGATGCTATTTCTTCAGGCAAATTAGTAAGATTACTACTGCCACCGACTAAAAATACCGCAGAAGGGCTTTTACCATTATATTTTATAATTTCGTTGCATATCTTTTGCGCCAAAACTTTAACTTGTGGCGCTATAATTTCCATTACTTCTTCTTTTGTTATTTTGTGCTCTATATTTAACACGTCTTTAAATTTGATTTCTTTTTTTGTGCTTTTTTTTATTTTCTCAGCAGTATTAAAATCGGTGAGGAAATGGGTAGCAATTGATTCCGTAATTTCATCACCGGCATAAGGCACCATAGAATATGCTATTATGTTTCCTTCTTTTGATATAGCAATATCAGAAGTACCTGCTCCTATATCTACAAGAGCTATATTCAACATCCGAATTTCAGGTGGAATTGCCACATTTATTGCTGCTATAGGCTCTAACGTGATATATGAAACTTCCAACCCAGCTTTTTTTACTGCAGCATAGAGCCCTTCTACTACATCATAAGGAAGAAAAGTAGCTAAAATTTCTACTGCTATTTCACGGCCTTTATGTCCTTTTAAATTGGTAATAGGAAAACTATTTAAGTAATAATTGGATACTGTATAACCGACGGTATGATATTTTGTAACCCCTGATTGAGAAACAATGGAATTTTGTGCAATCTCAAGAGCTTCCAACTCGAGATTGTCTATATCTTCTACCGTTATTTCGTGCTCTTCATCAATATTTTTTTCCGCTCTCGCAGATTGAGTTTTTAAAGACCTTCCCGCCGCCGCAATACATACTTCTGTCAATTTTATATTTAAAGAGTCTTCAAGACTTCTCTTTATTTTTTCAACAACATTAGCAACTTTATCTATATCATGAACTTGCCCATCAAACATTGCCCTACTTTCATGTTCCATCTGTTCAACAGCAAGCACTTGGAATTTCCCATTATTTTCAATTCCAACTATCCCTACAACTACCCTTGTCCCAATGTCAAGAGCAAAAATAATATCACGGTTATCCATCATTTAACCCCCGAAATTATTACTTTATAATTTTATTATACAATTTTACATATTATTTCGGAAGGGCTTTTAATAAGTTTAATGTAGATTAACATTTTTAGTGTTATAAAAATTTTGTAATAAAATTTAAAAATAATTCCCTTGCACAAAAAGTTTATTCGCAGTAAAATATCTTCAAAAAACGAATGGGGGAATACGGTTTATGCGAAAAGTTGTAATCTTTTTGTTAACTTTTATTTTTATTATATCTGTTATTTTATCAGGATGCAGTGGTAAATCAGCGCAAAGTACAGCAAATTCAACAAAAGAAAAACAAGTTCTAAGGTTAAATCTCGGTGAAGAGCCACCTCGCTTAGATCCTCAAACCTCAACAGATGGAGTTTCTTTTCAAGTGCTTAATGCAGTATTGGAAGGTTTAGTAAGGCTTGGCCACGATGAAATACCACAGAAAGGTTCAGGTTTAGCTAAAGATTGGAAAATATCTGAAGATGGTTTACATTACACTTTCTATTTAAAAGACAATATATATTGGAGCGATGGCAATCCCATAACAGCCTATGATTTTGAATATTCTTGGAAAAGGGCATTAGATCCTAAAACAGCATCGGATTATGCCTATATAATGTTTCCAATAAAAAATGCAGAAAAATATAATGCTGGTGAGGTCAGTGCTGATGAAGTAGGAGTAAAAGCATTAGACGACAAGACATTGCAAGTAGATTTAGAAGCTCCTACTCCTTATTTCTTAAGCTTAACGGCTTTTATAACATATCTGCCTTTAGAAAAATCCTTTGTAGAAAAAGTAGGAGATAAATTAGCCACAACTCCTGATACGCTTGTATACAGTGGTCCTTTCATATTAAAAGAATGGAATCATGAGCAAAATATTGTCCTGGTAAAAAATGATAAATACTGGGACAAAAACAATGTTAAATTAGATGAAATTTATATGGATATGGTTAAAGACATGAATACTATAGCCCAAAATTTTGATACAGGTCAATACGATGTAATAACTGTTACAGGTGATTATGTAGAAAAATATAAGGACAAACTTCAAATATATCCTAATGGTTTTACTTACTTTTTAGCATTTAATACAAAAAATCCGGTGTTTAAAAATGCAAATATAAGAAAAGCCTTCGGATTATCCCTCGATAGAAAGCAATTAACAGAAAATATTTTAAAAGATGGCTCTATACCTGCTTATGGATTTGTACCTTATGGCATTCCCGGGAAAAATGGTGAGTTCCGCAAAGAAGTTGGAGATTTATTCAAAGAAGATGTAGCACAGGCAAAAGAATTACTGGCTAAAGGAATGAAAGAATTAGGCATAACTACTTTGCCTAAAATAGTCCTGTTAGCTGATGATACAGATGTAGCTAAAAGAGAATCTCAAGCAATTCAAGAGTTTTGGAGAAAAAATCTAGGTGTAAATGTAGAACTGCAAAATGTTCCATTTAAGATAAGATTGCAAATGTACTCACAAGGACAATTCGATGTAATATTGACAAGATGGGGAGCCGATTACAACGATCCAATGACTTTTATGGACCTGTGGGTCACTGAAACGAGTGGCGAGCCAAATCGGGTTTTTTACTCAAATCCTGAATATGATAGGTTAATTGCAGAAGCAAAAAGTACTAATAATAATGAAATAAGAATGGAAAACATGAAAAAAGCTGAAGAAATTCTGATGGAAGATATGCCAATTTCTCCACTGTTTTTCTCAGCTACTGCTTATGTACAGCAGGATTACGTAAAAGGAATTGTAAGGCATGCAGTTGGCGTGGATAATGATTGGAAATGGACATATATAGAAAAATAAGGTTTAAAATTGGGAGGCTTATATTGCCTCCCATTAATTAACTAGCTGTATTTGCATGGACTTTCTTGCTAGTGCTGTTAGACCATCTGCCGCACTTATCTCCCCATCTTGAAATTACCTCATCTCCTTGTATGAACTCTACGACTTCGCATCGATTTGGGCAAGCAGTACACTCAAAACCTACCGCTCTATATTTAAAGTCACTTACTTCAAAGCCTTTAAAGGAAGTATATCCTTTTTCTTTTACTGCTTCTTTTGCCAATATTGCTGCCCCGATGGCTCCCATTACTCCGTAATGTTCAGGCACATATACTTTCATCCCTAATGCCTTTTCAAATGCTGCCTTTATTCCCTTATTAGCGGCAACACCACCTTGAAACACTATTGGCTCTTTTATTTCTTTTCCCTTCCCTACATTATTTAGATAATTTCTAACAAGGGCATCACACAAGCCACTTATTATGTCTGGAAGAGCATATCCCATCTGCTGCTTATGAATCATGTCAGATTCTGCAAAAACACTACATCTACCCGCAATTCTGACAGGACTTTTAGATTGCAAGGCTATGTCTCCAAACTGTTCGATGGGAATATTTAACCGGTATGCTTGCTGGTCAAGAAAAGAACCGGTACCTGCTGCACAGACTGTATTCATTGCAAAATCTACTACTACCCCATCTCTTAAAATTATGATCTTTGAGTCTTGTCCCCCTATTTCAATTACCGTTTTGACATCCTTTATTACATTGGAAGCTGCTACAGCATGAGCAGTAATTTCGTTTTTGACAATGTCTGCCCCTACCATTAAGCCAGTCAATTGCCTTGCACTCCCTGTGGTGCCTACTCCTTTAATAACCATATCTCCTATTTTATTTTTTATCTCGCGAAGAGCATTTTGAACTGCTTTAATAGGTTGACCCTGTGTTCTTATGTAAACAGAATCTACTACTCTATTATTCTCATCAATTACTGCAATATTAGTACTAACAGAACCTACGTCTATCCCCATGTAACCTTTCATATCTAACCTCCTAATTGTTCATTTATTTTACATTTTTGCCTTTAAAATCATTTTTTATACTCTTGCAATTAACGAATAAATTGCATTAATAAGCAAAAACTACATTCAGAATAAAAGTGGGGGCGAGAAATTATGAAAAAGAATTTACACATTGTTATTTTGGTGCTTTCTATCTTTATAAATTTACTTTTTATTTACATTTTTATCTCAGAAGTAAAACCAGATCTAAATCTCAACCTTTCTTTTATCTTGACAGCAGCAGTAATTGTTGTAACCTACCTACTATTTAAAAATAAATTTTCGGAGCTCATGCCTGTAAACTATAACAATATCACTGAGACAAATGAAGATGCCAGTCATCGAAAAACCAATATCACTTTTAAGGATGTGGCAGGCTTAGACGAAGTGATCGATGAATTAAAAGTTATAATCGACTTTATGACAAATACAGAAAAGTACAACAAAATGGGAGCGAAAATTCCTAAGGGTATATTATTTTACGGGCCACCAGGTACAGGAAAAACTCTTTTGGCTACGGCATTAGCTGGTGAAACCAATTCTACTTTTATAAGTGCCTCCGGTTCAGAATTTGTAGAGAAATATGTAGGAGTAGGTGCAAGTCGCATAAGAGCTCTTTTCGCAAAAGCAAAAAAAAGCGCTCCTAGTATTATTTTTATAGATGAGATAGATGCTGTGGGAACAAAGAGAAACACCGATAACAATTCAGAAAAAGATCAAACTTTAAATCAACTGTTGGTAGAAATGGATGGTTTTAATAGCAACGAAGGGATTATAGTCATAGGAGCAACTAATAGAATTGACATGTTAGACGAAGCTTTACTGAGGCCTGGAAGATTCGATAGAACTATACACATTGGAGCACCTAATATGAAAGCAAGGTTGGAAATATTAAAGGTACATACCCGCAATAAACCCCTTGACGAAACTGTATCTTTATCCGAATTAGCTCGAAAAACTCATGGTATGACAGGCGCACATCTGGCTACTATGTGCAACGAAGCAGCAATACTGGCTGTGATGAAAAATAAAAGTAAAATTGGAAAAGAAGAGTTTGAAGAAGCGTTAGAGCGCGTAATCGCAGGTCTTAAAAAGAAAAATCCTTCTGTATTAGAAAAAGAACAAACTATTGCTGCGTACCACGAAGCGGGTCACGCTCTTATTGGAAAAATTTTAAACGTAAATACTATAGAAAAAATTTCAATCGTTCCTCGAGGCGAAGCATTAGGATATGTATTGAACTTTCCTAAAGACGATGCCTTTTTATTAACAAAAACAGAATTGAAAAATAAAATAACCATGCTTTTAGGAGGTAGAGCTTCTGAGGAAATAATATTCAATGAAATTTCAACAGGAGCCGAAAATGACTTAAAAGAAGCTACGAAAATTGCCTATCAGATGGTTTGCAATTATGGAATGAGTGAATTGGGAAACAGGGTTTTTGACTTACACATGTTAAAATCCACAGAAATTGTCGATAAAGAAATTGACAAAATTATAAATAGCTGTTATATACTTGCCAAAAAAATATTGCTGGAAAATAAACATAAAGTTATTGCGATAGCCGAAAAGCTTTTAGAAAAAGAATCAATTACAAAAGAAGAATTAGAAGCATTATGGGAAGAAGAAAATACTTTATGCGTATGACAAAAAAGCCTATTTAAAAAACAGGCTTTTTTGTCATTTTTAGTATCCCATATACTATAGCAAGTATAACTATAAAAGTAAAAAAAGCATTTCTGAAAATTACAAACACAGCATCTTGAAAAAATTCTAAAGGAAACATTTGTATAAGTCTATCTGTTTCGGCGTTTAATTGCCATAAATCATTGTCAAAAAATACAAGGTGAAAACCAGTAAACCAATTATCAAAATTCAAAGTCACCGTCAACGCAAAAGCCAACAGTAGAATTATTATAAATATTGTACCTTTTAAAAGATAATCGAAGGCTTTATAAAAGGATTTTGCAAAAAGAAAGTATGTAAAAATGAGTATAAAAACTATTATCGATATATTTCTTGTTAAAAAACCCATTTGAAACAAATCTTTTACATCTTTCATATGAGCTAATTCTCTATCATTAAACATTCTCTGCATACTGCCATTAATTTTTGCACTTACATCTAAAGTCTCTTCTTTATCCATTAAATATCTCTGCATTATCTTGGTTATTTTCATAAGTTCATCGATACTCATTCCAGTTACAGACATTACATCATTTTTTTCGTATTCCTCTTTATAAAAATTACCGTTAAAAGCCACATATTGCAAACTACTAAGCAAAACAGCCAAAAGCAGTGAAATCATCATCCCGCCAATAAGGAGGGCATCAATAGTTTTCCTCACCATTTTAAATAACATCCTTTGCACCTTTTATTATAGCTTCATAAAAATTTTTTTGGTTTTTTAAATCATTGTAAAGTTCTATTTTTTTCTTTACTGTATGCATAAAAGATAACTTTCTACTCTGTGAATTGTCAAGCTCAATGGAGTTTTTTATATAATGCAAGACTTCTTTTTCAAAATTCTGAGGTACAGGAATAATTCCCATAAGTCTTTTCATTCTCGCTTTTCTATACTCATTTTTCATGTTTCTTGAAATATCTTCAATTAAAGAAATGACATTTTTTATTTCGCCTTTTATCAGAGCCATATCTATAGGTTCTTCGTCTATTTGACCACCCTCGAGTACTACTTCACTCGTATCATTTAACAAGTTTTCGTACTCTGAAAGCGTTTCAATGTCTCCTAATATACCCTCATCTATAATTTCCATAATATCTAAACCAGAATAATCAATTTCTCCCAATAGTAGATTATACCTATACAATTCAAAATACCAATTAGAAATTACATTATCACATTTTTTGATGTTTTTTTCTATTTCTTTGTAATCTAAAGAATCTTTATTCAATTTGCTGTAAAAATCCATATACTCCACAATAAAAGGCTCTTTTTTAAATAAAGTTTCAAATTTATTTTCTGACAAAAATACTATCAATAGTCTATTTATAATTTTTAAAACAGAAAAAGAAACCTCTCTTAGACTTTGAATACTTTTTATTAACTCTACACTTTTTTTAAAGTACGCGTCTACTTCTTCCCGAGTCATTTCTTTAAAATCCAGTGACTGTAAGTACTCAATTTTCTTAGCAATAAGAGGGAAAAATTCGCCGTAGCCTTCTATTAATTTTCCATAAAAATTTTCCTCTATATCTATTACATTTTCCAAAAAAGCTTCATAATTTGGATAATCCTTCTCCAATCCCTTTGTTAAATATTCATAAAAGCGTTTTTTAGACATAGCAAAAGGAATGCTGGATATTATTTCTTTTATCCTTTCTTCTTTTTCCTCTTCAACCTCATTTATAAAATTAATAACACTTTCGTAAAATTCTTCCTCATCTATCAATTCTTCAGAAAAGAAATCTCTTATTCTATCACTTACCACTTCGTTAACATATCTCGATTCTACATAATACCCATACAAAACATCTATAGCATTTTCAAAATACTCTTTATATTTTCTAATCGTCTTTTCTACATTTTCTTTCATTTTTTCTTCCATAAGGCTGAAATATTTTGTATTATTTGCTATATTCTTAACAACCTCCAAAATGTTTTGTGTTTCTTTATCCAAATACGCCAAAGCATTTGCCACATTTTTTTTCCTAAATAGTACATGGTATAAATACACCGTCTCATTAAAAAGCTCCAAAATGCTAATTATTTGTACTATTTCTTTTTGTTTTTTTATTATTCTTTTTAACAACAAAGAAATCTCATTTGGTGTCTTCGGAATTTTATTGAGTTGTTCCCGCAATTCTCTTACTTCATCTTGTTGCATTGTTACACCTCTCAGTCAATTATCTTTAACATTCGCGACAGGTCTTCTACTAAAGAATACTCTTGTTCTTCCTTAGTTACAGCCAGTTGAGCTACAGTGTTGGCAAGCAAAAAATTTGTTTTCTCTTCTATATTAGTCAAAATTTTTTTTATTTCAAGCAAAACATTGTTAAAATCTATCTTTTGCTGTTGGATTTCTACTAGCAATCTATTCACGGAAATTTTTAAATTTTCGGCTTGTCTTTCTTTTGATGAGGCATTTTCAATAATCTTGTTCATTCTTTTTTCAAACTCTAATCCAATTTTTTCTATTCTCTCCTCTAATGTTTCTTTTTCCTTTTCTAACTGTGAAATTTTATTTTTATAGCTTAAAATTTCCCCTTCTTGCTCTTTTATTTTTTCAGTAAGCCTTTCTATCTCCATTATATTCTTTTTTTCCTGCAGAATCAATTTTTCCTGTAATTTTTCAATCTCTTTCAATAGTTTTTTGTTGATTTTTACTGGTTTATCACTACCCTCTTGCCCATCAATATTTTTTTCTATTTTTTCTTTTTCTCCTTCAATTAAATTTGATAAGTCCTGTAATATTTTTTTATAACTCTCACCTTTGGAAAATAGAAGTGCGGAAAAAATAACTTCTGGCTTATATAAACTCAAAAGCTCTGGTACTTTCTCCTCTATTTTTTCAAGAGTCAAAAGCTGTATCTGCTTCGCCAAATCTTCGTAAATTTTTTCCCATTCTTTTATAAACATTTTCTCATCTATATTCCCTTTCAAAATCTCTTCTCTGAGAATTGGAATTATCTTTTTAGGTGGAGAAGCACTTTCTATCAATCGAAAACCGGCCAACTTTTTCTGTAAATTAGTATTTTTTTTGAAAGGTTTTATAAGCACATCATAAGGAAGAGTAGATAAAAAAATATCTATATACTTCTTTTCTGTCACATTTTTAAATTCCAACATATTTTCACCTTCTCACATTTTAATGAGCTTGTCTGTTTTTTTATAGTTCTCTTCAACGATTTTTTGTGCTAAATACCTAATCCTAGCACTATTGCTTTCCATTGCATCACTAAATATTTTTTCATCAATTATATTTTTTAATCCTTTCGCATTTTTGCCTAAAATTTTATAAATCAAATACTGTATTTCTTCCTTTGCAGTGTTTTTTAATTTTTGTATTAATTCTTGTGCTATTTCCTCGTCGAGATTTGTTTCTATTATTTTTAAAGCGTTTATACAAGCATAACCATCATCATTTTTAATAATATATTTTATCCCTTCCGCAATTTGCCTATTTATGTCACTGTTCCTAAGCCCCTTCAATCTTTTAATTTCTTTTATTGCATTTAATAATTCCTCTACAGAAAAACCTGGTTTTACAATATAATAGAATAAATTACTTAGATATTTTATCTCTCCCAACTGAACCAAAGCCGAATAAGCATTAATAGCCAAATAATTATTTTCTAAAAACTGTTTTATCATAGGTTTTGCTTCTAATATTTGCAAATTTGCTAAAGAAGTAATAGCACAAGCCTTTAACTCTAACGATTGATTTTCTTCTTTCAAAATTTCCAACATTACATTTGCACATCTTTCATCTTTCGTATACCCTAACCCAATTACTATATTCATTTTGTTTTCTATGCTAGGGTCATAATAAGCCTTAAGTAAATGCTCTGTAGCAATACTTGTCCTCATTTTCCCTAATGTTATCGCAGCTTTTTGATTATATTTCTCCTCATATAGCAGATCTGCAATATGTTCAACGGCCTTTTCCTTTAAATTCGCTATAACATTAGAATATACAATATTCAAGCTGCTATTTTCATTCTCTAAATATCTTTCTATTATCTGCTTTAGTGCTTCATCTCCCAAGCCAGCAAGCTTTGTTAAAATTCTAAAAGCAAAATTTCTTTCTCTGCTATTAAATCCATTAAGAGAATTAACCATATTCAATATATGAGGAATGCATTTTTTCTCTCCCAATTCTATAAGAGTTTCTGCTGCTATTTCCTTTAAATTATCATTTTCTAAAAGTGTAATTAATTGCTCATAAGCCCTTATTTCTTTTATTTCTCTAAGCGTTTGAAGGACAAGTTTAATTTGTTCTTCCCATTCCCATTCTTGCAAAATAGTGATAAGAGCATCACGGGCCTCACCGCTGTTATTTGATATATTTTTGAGAATTCTCACCATTCTTTTAAAAATTTCCTCTTGTCTTAAATCCAAAGCTTTTGCACTATATACTATCATCTCAATTGGATTTTGCCCCTCTGATAAAATATTTCTCCCTAATTCAACAATGTCTTTTTCTAAAGAAGCTAGTGCAGATTGGTGAAGAGTAGATAGCAATTGAATTTTTTCTCCAATAAGTTTTGCATTAGTTTCGCTAATATAATATTTAAATAGTTCTCTTTTAAAGTTTTTATCTTTATCCTTCATCCTTTTTGCTCCCAAATATTCCATTCCATCATCCATCACCTCTTTAGAAACATTTATAAAAAAATCTTTATTCTCCAAAAGCAACTCCTTCCAGTCAATGCTCATAGTTTTCACTCTCCTCGCCAATAGCCACTTGAACTCTTTGCTCTGTAGAAGCTACTACCCATGCGCTCAAAGTCAAAATCCTATTTCTATCAAAACTTATTTTTAGAGAAATAGGTGTGCCGGGTTTTATTAACTTTGAAAAATTTAATTGGACGCTTTTTAAACGCTTCATCTTTGGATCCCATAAATTTTTCCCTGAAAATACATCCAAGCGCATACCCGTAGCATTAGTTACTCTTAAAATCTTGTCATACTCTCTTTCATAAGGTGCTTTTGTACCTTGTGAAACAATCAAAAAAGGTAACCCATTCTTTATATCAATGTATATGTTGGAAGCCAGAACAGGCTCAATTTTGATATTGTTATTTCCTTTATTCAGTTTTTCGCTTAAATAGTGGTAAATTGCTGCTCCCCGCGCAACCGAAAACATAGGATGTAAACTTATTAAAGCTTTTTTCATAAATAATTTCTCTATGACATTTCGCACAGGCTTATAATTGCTCATACCTCCTGTCAAAAGTACATCATCTATATCTTGAATCATAAGCCCCGCTTTTTCCAAAGTATCTAAAATAGGGTCTACGACATTATATCCCATGTTTCCTTCTTTAACCAATAGAGGTCTTATACACTCCTCATATTCCTTATTAGATATTTTAAACTTATAAGGTTTCCCTTTTATAAAATTTTCTACAATATTTTCATATATTACTTCTTCTCCCACTGAAATACTAAAAAATTTTCTTGCCTTTTCCATCTCGCAAACCATTCTGTTATATACATGCCTTTTTTCATTTTCACTATCAAATAAATCCCCCATTTCCTTCGAACATTTTTCTAAAAGATAAATACTGCCCATTAAATCAAAATTTATTCCTCCTACTAGAGTATGAGAAGAAATGGCTATTTCTTCTACAATGAAGTCCTTATCCGTCATTTGGACTTCTAATATCGAGACATCACAAGTGCCTCCTCCAAAATCGAATACCAACATTTTTCTCGGCCGCGAAAAATCTAAATGTCTTTTGTTTTGTGGCAATTTCTTCTCAGTATTTATAAAATCAAGAAGTGCTGCTGTAGGCTCAGAAATAAAATAAGTATTTTGTTCATCAAATCCTGCCATTTTTGCAGCTTTTTTTGTTGCTCGAATTTGGTCATGATTAAAAGAGGCTGGCACAGTTATAACTGCATTTACTACTTCTTCACCAATTTCTCTCTCCAAGCTCTGTTTAGCTTCCTTTAATATTAAAGCTGCCACTTCTTCTGGTGAAAAAAGTTTTCTATCAATTTCCCAAAAATAACCTGACGTTCCTATATAATTTTTACTGTTATAAATAACTCTCTCCGGTTCCTTAACTTTCATAGACTGTGCTATTCTACCCACATACTGATTTCCACTTTCATCTACATATAAACAAGAAGGCAATATTTTATCATAAATGTATTCATAGTCTTCATTAAACTGTCCAATATCTATGACCCGAGGCAGTAATTCCCCTTCTTGAGATATTTCCAAAATCGATGCAACCGTATTCGTAGTACCCAAATCTATTCCTACATATCTTTTCATAAACTCCCCCCTATTGAAGTTCTATTATTTCTCCTTCTTTTGGTGCAAAAACTTTTATTCCTTCAATTCTTTTTAAAATTGTTTCTATATTTATTTCACTCTTACTTTCGTATCCCCTGTGAATTACAAAAACAGCAGATGGAGCCATCTTTATAACTGTTTCTAATAGGTCTACCATATTTGCATGATTTAACATTCCAATTTGATAATTTTTTAAACCTTCAATTTCTCTATTATTAGTATCGAGATTCATAATACAGCCCTTTGAAAAATTTTTTATTTCAGAAGCATATATAAAAGATGCACTTCCATCTTTTACGTCATTTGAACTGGCGAGAATCACGCAATTGCCTAGGGCTATTTCCTTTTTTATAAAATCTTTTCTATCAGTGTATAAAGTATTTTCAGCCACATTTAGTATTCCATTTCCATATATGGGCCCAGCAAAATTTTCATATAATTTACTAAAATATGCTATATCTCCATCTACATACACATTAAAAGGAATATATGAAAAAGTTTTTCTAAAAAATAATAATAGGTCTTGCCCTTTACCAATAGCATATACAGGTAAAAGTATTCTCTCTTCATCTTTTAATAGCTTTTCTATCGACCTAAGTATCAATTTATCCTGTAAATACTTATTTTGGACACCAAAGTTATTGCCGTAACCATAAGTAGCTTCAGATATTAAAATATCTACTTTTAAATCGGGAAGAAATCTAAGTCCTTTATTGCTTTCCACATCTTTTAATGTAAAATCACCTGTATAAAAAATTTTTATCCCCTCAATCTCAAGATACACAGCTACAGCCCCTAAAATATGCCCCGCAGGAAATAACTTAAGTTTTACTTCTTTATTTTTTATTCTAAAACTACTTTCTTCTTCTGTATCAAAACTTATAATCTGACTGTCAAAATTTGTAGTCTCTTCTTCTATTTTTACCTCCAATTTTGTATGTCCCCGCAAAAATATTTGCTTCAAAATTTCTTTAGTAGGTCTTGACATTATAATCGGAGAGTTTAAACCTTTTCTTAATAATTCTACAATTCCCCCAGAATGGTCTAAATGAGCATGAGTAATAATTACCAAATCAATATCTTTAATATCTATAGGTAAATTTTTTATAGAATTGTAATATAAGGTTTTATCCTTAATCAAAGCTCCCGCATCTAGTAAAATATTTATTCCCTCATAGGATACCAAATAAGAGCTAGCACCAATATTATCCCCTCCCCAACAAAAAAATTTAAAGTTATGGATGGAGTTAAAATTTTTTCTGGTTTTATGGTAATACTCATTTATTAATTTCGAATCTTCTGGAAACAAACGATAAAGTTTAAGATTTTGTTTTTCTTCTTCACTAATAAGGCCATATTTTAATTTTAGCCGCAATATATATAAATCTTGAGGATTTAATTTATAAGCTTTATCTAAGAATTGGTGCCCTTTTATTTCACCAATTTCTTCGTATATTTCAGCTATAAGCCCATATATTTTAGGCAGTAACAATTTATCTTCTACTTTTTTCTCCATATAAAGTAATTCTTCCAAAACTTCTAAAATCCTTCTTTTATTTTTAAAAGAAAGTAACAATAAATAAAATTTTATCCATTGGTCTTCCCCAGTATAATTCATTAATGTTTCAAAAAGATTTTTTGTTTTTAAAGATTCTTCTACCAAATCTAAAAGAATCACACTTTTTACAAACAAAGCTAAATTATGTTCATCAATTTCTAATTCGCTTTTTAGCTCAAGAAAATGCTCTTTTGCTTCTTCAGGAATACCTATATAAATTTCAAGTATTATCTGCCACAACAGCAAATATTCATATAATTTTTTGTCCAATTTCTTTACCAAACTTTTTTGCTGAAAAACATACCAATAAGCATTTATATAATCCTCCTTTTCTATAAATTCTTTTAGGTTGTTATCGTATACATCATAAATATTTAAAAATGACGTATTCCATCACCTCCTTATGTTTTTATTTTAATAGACTTGTGCAAAATTCAGAAGCCTTAATTTAAGCCATTCTACAGACATACTTTTTTCCTATCACTCTTGAATTTTTTATCTTTTATGTAGGATTTCCCCTCCCATTTGTCGAATTATTATATATA